>Ga0209578_10000643_pt1 | contig 39975 bp, 34 predicted proteins | sample tdAd472_FD_187127 | JGI IMG/M metagenome (GOLD analysis project Ga0209578, IMG submission 187127) | Marine sediment microbial communities from the Atlantic coast under amendment with organic carbon and nitrate - tdAd47.2 (SPAdes)... | ecosystem: Environmental > Aquatic > Marine > Coastal >...
TCGTCCATCGCCCCCAAGGTCAGCTCTCCGCCATGGAGATGAGCGATTGGTATCGCAAACGGTTGGGCGGCAACGGCAGCCGCATGCATCTCATAGCGGTCGCCGAGGACCACAACAATTTCCGGTTCGATCCGTTCAAACGCTTCGGCAAAGGCAACGGTCGCCCGACCCATCACCTTGGCGACGCCCGCCCCGCTATCGTCTGTGTCCATAAAATCCAGTTTGGCCGCGATGGGCATGCCCTCGGCTTCGATTTCCGCAACCGTGTTGCCGTATTCGGGCCGCAGATGCATTCCCCCGACAATCAGTTGCAAATCGACACCGGGATCGGCCTTCAGACGCTCGAGCAATGGCCGGTAAATTCCATAATCGGCCCGGCTGGTGGTGACAACAGCAATCCGCCTCATGAGTTCGCCGCCTCGGATTTGAACATCTCTTCCGTTAACATTTGCCCGGAAGCGATATCGGTCTTCAATTGCCGTCCCAGATAATCGCGAAGCCGGTCGACCGGGATTCCCGTTCCGGGCCGCCGCGCCGAAACCATTTCGGCGCTCAACACCTCACCGGCCTTGATGTCGACAATCGAAACCAGGCTTTTGCGCGCCACTGCGGCAACGTCATTTTCCGATTTTCTCGGTGCTTTCTCGCCATCCCCAAGCGTTGCCTCGACGACGCGGATCGCCCGCATGAGCGTCACCATCTCCGCGATTTCCATTGATGCCTTGTGATCGGGTCCGGGCAACGACCGGCTGAGCGTAAAGTGCTTCTCGATGATATCCGCCTCGCGCGCTACCGCGGCCAAGGTCGCTTCAACCCCCATGGTGTGATCGGACCAACCGACGGGGACATCGAAGGCCTGACGCAAGGTATCCATGGCTTTCAGGTTGCAATCGGCCGGAGCCGCCGGATAGGCGCTGACGCAATGGAGTAATGCGAAGGGCGGGTCGCCATTGTCCTGAATCGTCCGGACGGCGGCTTCCACTTCTTTCATTTCCGCCATACCGGTGGAAACGATCATAGGGCGGCCTTTGCGGGCGATATGGGCCAGAAACGGTAGGTTGGTCAGTTCGCCCGATGGAATTTTAAATGCCGGAACGCCGAGCGTTTCAAGAAGATCGGCGCTTTCTTCATCGAACGGCGACGATAAAAACATGAGGCCTTTTTGGGCGCATCGTTTGATCAGGCTGGAGTGATCTTCGCGGCTCAATTCAAGCCGTTTCAGCATGTCGAGTTGGCTTTCCCGGCCCTTCAATTGGCCGTCTTCCTGATACTTGGCCTTCGGCGCGGAAGCCAGCGCTAGGCGCGCGGCTGAAAACGTTTGAAACTTTACCGCGTCGACACCCGCCACCATGGCACCGTCGATCAAATCAAACGCACGGTTCAAGTCGCCGTCATGATTGACCCCGGCCTCGGCGATGAAAAAGCAGGGCGCTCCAGGTCCGACGGGACGTCCGGCGATTTCGAACCGCCTCACCATACGGTCCAGCCCCCATCGACCACGATATTTTGTCCGGTCACATAGGCTGACAGGTCGCTGGCGAGATAGGCGACCGCGCCGGTGATATCGTCCTCTCGCCCCATCCGTCCCAACGGTGTCCGCGCCTCGTACTTTTCAACAAACGCCGGGTCTTGCCCTCTTGCGATACCGCCCGGAGAGACGGCATTGATGCGGATATCAGGACCGAGCGTCGACGCCAACCAACGGACGAACTGCAACAAGCCGCCCTTGCTGGCGCCATAGGCCGCCGGATTGCCCATGCCGGTGCCTTCATAAAGCGACCAATCGGGCCCACTGATTCCGTAAATAGAGGAAATCGCCACCACCGACCCCTTGCCGGACTCCCGAAGAAACGGAGTCGCCGCCTGCACCAAGGTAAAGAAAGACGTGAGATTCACTTCCATCGCCTGTCGCCAGGTTTCGACCGTCTGTTCCTCGAAAGGCACCGCCCATCCTTTAAGATCGGACGTCCCGACATAGGCGGCGCAATGGACGACGATATCAAGCCGCCCTTGTTCTTCAACGATCCTCCCCGGTAAAGCTTTGACGAGGGCTTCGTCGGTCAGATCGATATCGATATCCGCATCGCAGATATCCGTGGTCACAACCGTTGCTCCAAGTTCTATCAATCCCTTGGCGATTGCCCGGCCGATAAATCCTGCCCCCCCGGTAATCAGAGCAACCCTTCCCGACAGGTCCATCATTTCCTTCAAGCTGCGTTGCGGCTCAACCATGACCATCTCCCATTACCGCTTCGGCGATTTTTAAGTCCCATTCCGTATCGATATCGAGTGCGCGCTCCTGCGGTACGCTGACCACACCGGCCCGCCCATCGAACAAACCTGTCGAATTGCGGATAAAATCCGGATTGGCGGCGTAGCAAACGGTGGTGATGTCATAAATCTCCGGCGCTTTTTGCCGGGTGGCCACCTGCCTCTGACGCTGGATGACCAGCGACGCGAGACCGTCGTCGTTCAATGTCACCATATTAAAGTACGGGTTGCGCGCCGCCGGAGTGACGGTCAACACCACATCGACGTCACCTTGTTTGTAGCGCGCAACGCAGGCGTCGATATCTTCGGGCGCCCTCAAAGGAGAGGTGGTCGGGACGCAAACGAACAAACCCGTTTTACGGTTCTGCTCCTGTTCCAGCCAATCGATGGCATGGCACCAGGCCAGCCATTCGGGACTGTCGTCTTCGGCAAGATCGGCGGGGCGCATAAACGGAACTTCCGCCCCCCATCGCCTCGCTTCCGCCGCGATCTCCTCATCATCGGTCGAGACCACCACCGCGCCGATGCTTTTCGCGGCCTTGGCGCACTCTATGGCGTGAGCCAGCAACGACTTTCCCGCCAGTATCCGCAGGTTTTTACCCGGAACGCCCTTTGACCCGCCGCGGGCAAAAATAAAGGCTATGGTTTCTGAAGCGCTCACAATGAAACAGCCTCTCCAATCTCGGCCGAACGTTTGGCGGCCAACACCAATTCGACAACCCGCCGCCCCTCGGCGCCGCCGACCAACGGCGGCTCCCCTCCTTCTATACACCTGATAAAGTGACGAAATTGTTGACGGTACATGGCATCCGGTTCATTGGCATCTTTCGCCTGTAGCCGTTTCCACTCCCCATTTTGACCATGGCGGATTTTTGCCTCACCGGAAATGCCGTCCCAAGCTGCTTGCCCCAAGCTTCCGTTGACAACCAAATTCCGCTTGGCTGGGCGACTGACCATATCCATGGCAATATCGCCTTGAGCCCCGTTCGCGAAAGACAGCTCCAGACGCGCGGTGTCTTCTACGTCCACCTCCAGCTCTCCTGATTTTTCCGTCACCGCTTTGACATCTAGGACTCCCCGTCCCAGCCAGAGCGCAAGGTCGATTTCATGGCTCAATTCCCACAAAACGCCGCCGCCCAGTTCGGCCTTTGCACTCACCGTATTTCGATAGTCCTGATTAGGACGCCAGTCGGGAAGATATTGGCCGACAGCCGCCGTTATCGATTGAATGTCACCAATAGTTCCGCCCGCGATCTGCTTTTGGAGCTCGGCCAATGCTGGCGAGAAGCGCAGGCAATAGCCGACCTGAAGCACCAACCTGCTTTCCCGGCAAAGCCGGAATACTTCCTCCAACCCGTCAACAGAGGTCGATAGCGGTTTCTCAATCAGCAAATGGGTCCCGGCTTCGGCGAAAGGTCGTGCCGCCTCAATGTGAAAGGGAGCTGGGTTGGCGATAATCGCAGCATCGGGTTTGAGAATCAGCGCTTCGTCTATGTGACGCACGACGGTCACACCGCAGGGCACGTCATCCCCGCCACCGCTCTCCGGCCTTCTGAGAATAACGATTCTTGCATCGGGCAAAACAGCCTGGACAACCCGCAGATGCCGCCGGCCAATACTTCCAAAACCGACAATCGCCACGGTCCTCATCGTCTCCCCCTTTCCTTTTCCAGCCCACCCGGGAACAAACGGCAGAATCGTTCCACTTCCAGTAAGAAGATTCTGCCCACCTGAGCGCAATCCCCGTTCTCAAGGACATCACTGTAATGCTTTTTTGCTTTGTTTTCAAACGGTTAGAGTTTTGGCATAGGGACTGCAAGGAGAGGCTGAGTTTTAATACAATTTTTTTTGGGATCGCGACCATGGATATTTCCGGCGTCACCTCGAAACAAACGCAACAATCGTCAGCCGGCGGCACGTCGGGTCAAAACGGCGCTTCCGACGGAACCTCATCGGTTTTCGCAAGCCTTTTGAAAAACGCAGGAAGCCGGATTGACCAAACGCTGAATGCCCTTGGCTCCCACCCAATGACTAATAAACAAAGCGCCGACCCCGCCGCAGATACTGGCCGGGGAGATGAGTACGCGACGGAAAAAGATCGCGGATATGACGATGTGCGCGCCGACGAAGGCCGCCGGAATGACGACCGTCCTTCCGACAAACCGAAAGATGACCATGTCGACGATACCGCGGCCCGTGACAGAAACGACGGCAACGATCGCCGTGCGGACAACGACAATAACGACGGCAAAGAGCAAGTAAAGTCGAAGGACGACAACGACCAAGGGCAAAATGAAGACCGCCGCGAGTCGTCGGCCAAGGATAACTCCGACCAAAATGACGGCGAAACCGCCGATACTGCTGCCGACGAAACAACGGAAACCGCTGGCTCTGAAACCCAGCAATCCGGTGAAAACGCTGGCCAGGGGAAAACCGACAAGCCCGCTGAAAACGTGGCTGCAAACGCTCAAGCCGGACTGGGGCAAGTTGTGTCGCAAATGGGTTCCGACAAGTCGACCAAGGTTGACGGTCAGGAAGTCAAAGCCATGGCTCAGACCCAGGGCGCCAACGCCAACAAGGCAACCGGCGAGCAGCAATTGGCGGGCGGTCAAAATAACGACACGCTCGACACGAAGGGGCAGTCGGCACAGACCCAGGCTCAAGGACAGGCCCAGGCGGCACGCGCCAATCAGGGCCAGAACCAAAGCCAGCAAAATCAAGCTCAGGCAGGTGGCGACAACCAGAATGTGGCGCGCCAGGCCGCAGAGCTTTCCAAATCAATGGCAAGCGATAAACCGGCACAGGTCAAGGTGACGGTTGAAAACCAAAACGCCCAGGTCACCGATCAACCGAAAATGACGGCCCAAACGGCAGCCGGGCTAAATGACGCAGGCAAGCAAGCCACGACCGGGCAACAAACCGGTCAGCAGTCGGCCAACACCAATAGCAACGCGCCGAGCCAGCAAAACGCTGCCAATCAGGCCGCCCAACAGGCTCAGGCCCAGGCCGCAGCGCAAAACGGCCAGCAGCAGGCCCAGGCGCAACAAGCCACCAACGCCAACGCAAGCGCCCAGGCCAAGAGTGTCGCCCAGGTGGGCGCCCAACAGGCGGCCTCGGGCGGCCAGGTCCAGGCCGGCGGCGGCGAAATGGCCAATGCCGGACAGGTGGGTCAAACCCAACAAGCGGCCCAAGCGCAACAGACGGCTTCTGCCGCTCAAACCGCCAAAACAGCCCACACGGCCAAGCCTGCGGAAGTCGTTCATCAGGTTTCCGTTCAGATTTCAAAGGCCGTTCAAGCCGGAACCGACAAAATTACTATCCAACTCCGTCCGGAATCCATGGGACGGGTCGAAGTGCAGCTTGAAGTCAGCAAGTCAGGTCAAGTTACGGCCAATGTGGTCGCCGACCGCCCTGAAACTCTCAATATGCTGAAAAACGACTCCGCCAGCCTTGAAAAGGCCTTGCAGGATGCCGGTTTGGACGCAGGTGACATGAACTTCAACCTGCGTGGCGAGCAAAGCGAACAACAGGCGGAAGGGTCTGGAAACGGACATGCCGGCGGCTCTGAAGCCGACGGCGAAGACGAACCGATCAATCCCCTCCTTGCGGCCCAAGAAGAAGCCATGAGCAACGGACGTTGGGGTGGCCGGGCAAACGGAGTGGACGTGCGGGTGTAACGCACGGACGCGAATAACGGAGATAGATCATGTCGATCATCGGCGGAACAACAGACTCAACACTGGTCGAAGGCACAAAAGCCGCCCAGTCGCAGCAGAAACTTCAGGAAGACCTGAGTCAGTTCATGAATCTGCTAACGGCCCAGTTGAAGCACCAGGACCCGCTGGACCCGATGAACGCCAACGAGTTTACCTCGCAGTTGGTTCAATTCGCCTCGGTCGAACAGCAAATCCAGGGCAACGCCCACCTTGAAGCCTTGAAGGACCTTCAGGCAGGCAACGTTCTGGCTTCCGCCGTCAACTACGTCGGCAAGGCGGTTGAATTCCCCAGCGATAAAGTGCCGCTGAACGAAGGTGCTGCCGAGTTCAACTACACCCTTTCGGAAAACGCCAATACGGTGACCATCAACATCACCGATCAGGACGGCAACACGGTCAAAACCATTTCCGGTGAAACCGATGCGGGCTTCCACAAATACGAGTGGGACGGCACCAACAACTCCGGCTACCCGGAACCGGATGGGACCTACACCCTGACCATTTCCGCCCTCGACGAATCAAACGGCCCCATCGACCTAGAACAGCGGGTCGTCGGCAAGGTAACCGGCATTTCCATGGCCAACGGCACGACGACCCTGGTGGTCGACGATATCGCGGTCACCATGGACCAAGTCGTGGCGATTAAAGAACCGCCAACCAAGGCGGTAGCTGAAGAAGCCACTGAATAGAATTTTGAACAGTATTGACAAGAGCAACAGAACTTAAGCGGGGCCAGGCCCCAAGAAAGACCCAAATCAAGGGGTCGCAGTGTAAGGAGAGCGACGATGAGTTTGTACGGTGCTTTGTTTTCCGGGGTTTCCGGACTTCAGTCACAGTCGAGCGCCATGGGCGCCATCGCCGATAACGTAACCAACGTCAACACGGTCGGTTACAAGAATACCAGCGTCAACTTCCAGACCCTGATCACCAAGCAGGTGTCGTTGACCCAGTATTCGGCAGGCGGCGTGCAGTCCAAACCCAGAACCAACGTGGATATTCAGGGCTTGCTACAGGCAACCTCGTCGTCCACCGACGTTGGGATTTCCGGCAACGGCTTCTTTATCGTCAACGAAGCGGCCGAACCGGTTACCGGCGACATCTTCGCCTACACCCGGGCAGGCTCATTCAAGGTCGACAAGGAAGGCAACCTTCAAAACGTCGGCGGCTGGTATATGCAGGGCTGGCCTTTAAAAACCTGGGACGGCACCGCTCTCGCCTCACAGGTCACGGTCGGCACCAATACTTACATGAAGGCCTATACCGACAGTAACGGCGACACCCAGTATATCAACGACAACATTGTCGATGGGACCAACCTCAGACCTCTTAACCTCAACACGGTCGGCGGCACGGCTTCCAATACGACGACGCTATCTTTCGGCGGCAACCTGCCCTCGGACAAAGCGGTGGGCGGCACGGAACAAGCCAACTTGCTGATCTACGATACGCTGGGCAACGGTCATAACCTGGACATGACCTACGTCAACCGGGCGACAAACGCCTGGGATTTGGAAGTTCAACCACCGTCGGGTGCCGCCTCCCTATCCCTCAAAGACCAATCGGGAGCGGTTTACTACTCCAATGGACGGTTGGATTTTTCCGCCACACCGGCATCAGGCACGACGTTAACAATCACGATGTACAGTGAGACCGCTGGCGCCAACCGCACCTTCGCCATCAACTTCTCGACGGCGGTGGCCGACGACTCTAACGTGACGACCGCTGCCGACGTCTCGGTTACCGTCAACACGTCTGGCCGTACGTTCAGCCAGGTTCTCGATCAGTTGGGCACGACCATCAACAACATCATGACCTACACCGACAATACGGCCTCCATCGGCACGTCGGACGGCAAATGGGCGCAACGGCTTTCCGGCGAAAATTCCATTCTCATTCGCCAAAACACCGACGCCGGTGCGATGACCGTCAACGCTTCGACCCTTATCGACAGCAGTTCCAATGCCGCCGTCACTCAGACGTCAACATTCACCATTGCGGCGCTGGATGCCACATACGGGTGGATTCAGGGCGGCTCGGCAACCACCGACGACACTACCCGCAAGTATGTCACCTTCAACGGCGACGGTACGCCGGATGAATTTTTCGGCAAAAACGAGGCGGAACAGGCCGATCCGCGAGGCTCTATCAATATCGACTGGGCCAACGGCTCATCGGATATGGACGGCTCCTCCGAACCTGAAATCTCGCTCTTTACCGGTAACTACAACGTCGCCGACGGGCTAACCCAGTTCGCCGGGAATTATCAGATCAACTACATCTCGCAGAACGGCGCCAAGTTCGGCAACTTCGCCGGCGTCAGCATCGGCGAAGACGGGATTGTCACCGCTCTGTTCGACAACGGGGTCACAAGGCCGGTGTTCATGATCCCGGTCGCCACCTTCGTCAACCCGAACGGCATGGAGGCTTTGACCGGCAACGTCTGGATCGAAACCGATTTCTCCGGCCAGCCGACGGTTCGCGAACCGGGCGACGGGGGCGCAGGGTCAACCAACTCGGCCACCCTGGAAGCTTCGACCGTCGACTTGGGTGCGGAATTCACCTCGATGATCACCACCCAACGGGCCTATTCGGCGGCGGCCAAGATCATCACCACTTCGGACGAAATGCTCGAAGAGCTGATGCGGGTGAAACGCTAAATAAGGATCGGGCCTAAAAACCCTTTGGTCTTAGCCCTAGAGTGCGATCGGATTAGGTTGATGCTCCTTAAGCATCACCTAATCCGTGAATCGCCCTCTAAGAATAGAGTAGGGGCGGATTCACGCTTTATGTGGGATCGTTTCAAGCGATCCCACATAAAGCGATCCGACCCTAGAGTGGGGAGTCGGCAGAAAGCCGGCTCCCCATTCGTTTTAAGGTTTACCCGGCAAGTCTCAACTGGCCTAATCCTTCTAGAGGGCGATTCACGCATTCATATTTCACCACGAAGTGGTTCAATATAAATACGATCTGCTCTAGGATTCTTGCAAACAAAGGCTCAGATGCGCTCGAAGCTCAAATATTACGACGATCCGCTTCCCGAAAGGCCAAGTCAGAAGGATATGAATGCCGCGGCGGAGATTCATCAGCGGGGCGAATTGGAAAAAGCCGCATCGTTGTATACCAAGCTTGCGAAACGATACCCAAGAGAGCCGCATTTGGCCTTTCTGCAAGAGCTTGTTGAGACCCAAATGAAGGGGTGGCATGAAGAAACGCCTTTTCTCGACGACATTCTCGCCGGAAATAAAGGGCTCTCCGCCGCCAACCGGGTCTTGGGCGGCTATCTCCTCGCCTTAAAGCGCTCCGAAGAAGCCGAGAAGTTTCTCATGCGCGCCGAGGCTGATTTTAGACGGGATTCGCTCTTTCATTTTCATGTCGGCGCATCCCTTGCCGATCAGGAAAAATTTGAAGCCGCAGAGAATTGGTTGGTTCAAGCCCTAACGATCAACCCCGAATTCCCCGTTGCGCTGAGCGAATTGGGGAATGTCTATCAAAAAACCGAACGCCTTGAAGACGCCGTCAAAGCCTATCGAGAAGCGATCCGGCTAGACCCGGTCTACGTGGAGGCGGTCAACAATCTCGGCGGGACGCTTTTAAGAATGATGAAGCGGGAAGAAGCCCTGGCCTGCTTCGACCGCTGTATGGAACTTGACTGGGAAGATAAATCGATAAAAGGGCGAGCCGCCCTGGCGATGATGTCACTCGGCCATATCCCCGACGCTTGGAAGCTTTACGAATACGCCATGCCCGCCGGGGACAGAACAAAAATGGGGCCGTTGCAAATTCCTAAGCCCCGGTGGAACGATCAGGATTTGACCGGAAAAGGCATCTTGATTTGGCCGGAACAGGGTGTTGGCGACAATCTCAGGTTCGCCTCCTGTCTTCCCGAACTCATTGAGCGGGCCGGTCACGTCATCGTCATCACCATGAAGCGCTTAGCCCCCTTGTTTAAGCGCTCGTTTCCCCAAGCTCATGTTATCGCCAGTGACGAGGAAGAGGTTGAGTTTGACGCCTTCGACTATCATTTACCGATTGGTTCCCTTCCCCTTTATTTTCGCGAAACGCAAAAAGACTTCCCCACTCGGAAGCGCTATCTGACCCCAGACGCGCAAGCGGTGGCCTATTGGAAAGAGCAACTCGCCAATTTGGGTGAGGGCTTAAAAATCGGTATCTGTTGGGAAAGCCAACTGCAAACTCCCGAGAACCGGCAGCATTTTTGTTCGTTGGAAAAATGGAAACCGGTTTTGAATGTGCCGGGAGCCATCTTCATCAACCTCCAGTACAATCTCACGCCGAAGGAATTGGCCAAAGAAAACAAAAAATTCGGCACAAACATAGTTGGCCTCGATATCGATCTCTACAATGACCTGGACGGCGTGGCCGCCTTGGAAGAGGCCCTCGACATGGTCATTACCGTCGGGACCTGCATGAGCGATTTTGCCGGTTCGGTTGGCACCGAATGCTGGACCCTGTTGATGGATTGGTGCCCCGACCTTCTGGGAACCAACAAATTGCTTTGGTATCCCAACACGCGGGTTTTCACCCGGCATTGGGACGAACCCTGGGAATCGACGCTCCAAACGGTAGCGAAAGCTTTGGAGCAAAAACTATCGGGAGAAATCGGCGCCCCGTCTCCTCCGCCAACCCGCAATTCACCCTGCCCCTGCGGATCGGGAAAACGGTTCAAACATTGCTGCGGAGCGGATAGGCTGAGAACATGATTGAGCCAATTCAAACTCTTCTGGTGACCGCACTGAAGGCCCATCAGGCGCAAAATTTCGAGGAAGCCATCTCCGGCTACGAGAAAGTCCTCAAACATTCTCCCAATCTGCCGGAAGCACTGAATTTCTACGCCATGGCGCTTTACAGCCTTGGCCGAACGGAAGAGGCCCTTAAACAGCTTCACAAAGCGATAACCGTCAAACCCGACTACGCAGACGCCTTTAACAACTTCGGCAACATCCTCCATGAATCGGGAGATTGGGACGGAGCCTTCGAAGCCTACAAGAGAGTCATAGAAATTCGGGCCGAGTCGCCCGATGCATATTATAATTTGGCCATCATTTTCTTGGAGCGTGATTATTTCGAGAAAGCCGCAGAAGCGGCAAAAAGAGCCGTTTTTTTTAGGCCGGACTACCCCGAAGCCTACGCGGCTTGGGGAACCGCGTTATTTAGGCTCCAAGATGCTGAAGGCGCGGAAGAGGCGTTCAATAAAGCGCTTGAGCTGAATCCCAACAACGACGAATGCTTCAGAAAACTGGGCGATCTGGCCATGGCCGTCGGGAAGCTCGACAAGGCGGCGGAGCTCCACCGTCGAGCAATTGAAATCAACCCTGGGCAAGTTGGGTCTTACCGATGTTTGGCCGAACTCTCTCTTGGAGGTGAAGAAAGTGCTAAGGCACTTCAACAGCTCGAAAATCTTGCGAAAAAAGGGGGGAGTGACAGGGGAATCTCGAGCGCCAATTTTGCGCTTGGCGCCATAAAGGACAAGATCGGCGATCACGAAGGGGCGTTTGAAAATTACCTAACGGCCAACAGCTACAAAAGAAAGGTTCTCGACGTAAATGTCGATGAGACACTTTCCCGGTTCGCCAGAACGCCTTCTATTCTGACACCTGAGTACATTTCAGGCCAAAGAAACCAAGCAAACTTAGATGGCCCCATTTTCATTGTCGGTATGCCACGCTCCGGCACGACGCTCACCGAACAGATTGTATCCAGCCATTCCCAAGTAACGCCCAAGGGGGAACTTCCCTACCTTCCTCAAATCGCCTTGGGATTTGATGCGCCGAAATCCTTTCCGGAAAATGTAAGAGGGCTCGAACCTGCCGTTTTCAAGCGCATGGCTGAATTTTATCTGGAAAAAGCCGAAGCAAGCCCGACGCCTTACTTCAGCGACAAGCTTCCGGCAAACTTCCAGTTTATCGGGCTCATTCATATGATGTTTCCCGAAGCACCAATCATTCATTGTCTGCGCGATCCATTGGATACCTGCATTTCCTGTTTCACCAAAAACTTCGCCCATGGGCAAAGCTTCAGCTACGACCTTGCCGACCTGGGCCGATACTACCGCGCCTACCGTGAACTCATGATCTATTGGGAGAAAGCGCTTCCGGGGCGCATTCTGACCTTGCGCTATGAAGAGACGGTCGCCGACTTGGAAGATCAGGCGAAACGCCTGCTCGACTATTGCCGACTGCCATGGGAAGACCGGGTGCTTGAGTTCTATAAATCCGACCGCCCGGTATGGACGGCCAGCGCCGGACAGGTCCAAAAACCCATCTACACAAAATCGGTTCAACGCTGGCGGCGCTATGAGAAGTTTCTGGGGCCGCTGATTGAAGCCCTAGGCCCTTACGCCGAAGAATCCCTGTCCGCCGCGATCCCAGCCACATAGACCGGCTGTGTTGCCCGCTGGTTATCAAGGATGAACCGGTGACCGTGCAGCATCAACTCCAGCGCATGCCCCGGACCTTCGCCAATTGCGCGGTACCGGCGTAGAAACTCCGCCTCGCTCACCTTGTCCGGCAAACGGCATAACTCATTGAAATCGGCTTTGGTCCAACGGCGGGAACCCCATTTTTCGCCGCATGGTTTGATGTGCGTCGGATCGCTCAACAACCGTTTCATCAGCGCCGTAAACATCTCGATCAACGACCTTAGGCTCATTTGATCGAGCGTCATTCTGTCGGCATCGGGCGGAATTTCGAACCGCTCCACGGCGACAATCGGTCCTTGGTCAATCTCGACGGTCATTTGATGAATAGTCGTCCCAAACAGTTCGGCTCCGTCGTAGAGTGCAAAAACCGAAGGGAAAAGACCGGGATACTCCGGAGGACCCGGGTGCAGGTTATAGGCCGGCCCATCCAATGCCGCCAATTGCTTTTCGGTTAAGATAATCCCGGTCCCGGCCGCAATCAGTTGCGCACCGCTTAACGACCGCTCAAATCGCTCAACTACTTGGTCCTTGGTCGTCAAAACGGTAACCGGCAAATCTGGCGCCAATTGAGCGAGTTCCTCACTCAAAAGACCTGCCATAGCCGGGTCCGTCAACAGGAGTATCTCTTTCAGCATATCCGTCTCCATCCCCCCCAACCAGTTGATCATAGAACCAGAATCAGGCTAGGCAATATTTGCCGAGTGTTAACGTCTTCTTTAGCGTTCAAACCCTATCCTTGATGATTGGAAAAGGCTCTCCGGCCACGAACGGGAAAAAACGGCTCGGAGGGAAAAACTAAAGATAAAACAAACAGCAACGTATTGTAACGGCGGAAAATCGATCGTGGGCGCTCTTCTCGAAACACTTAAGAATCTCGGCCCTCTCCGGCTCGCCATTATGGGCGCAACCGTTGTTGGGCTTCTGGCATTCTTCATCTTTTTGACATCTCGGCTCACCTCGCCGTCCATGTCGCTGCTTTATTCGGACCTGGAACCAAACGACTCCGGTGCGATTGTCAAGCAATTAGAAGCCCAGAAAATTCCCTTTGAATTGGGACGCGGCGGTACGGAAATTTACGTTCCGGCCGATAAAGTTCTGCGCACCAGGGTATCCATGGCCGAACAAGGTCTTCCCGGCGGCGGCTCGGTCGGCTACGAGATTTTCGATGAATCCGACGCATTGGGGAGCACCAACTTCGTTCAGAACGTAAATTTGGTTCGCGCTCTTGAAGGGGAGTTGGCTCGAACCATCCGGTCGGTATCAAACGTAAAAGCCGCCCGCGTTCACCTAGTTATGCCGCGCCGTGAACTCTTCAGCCGTGAAAAACAGGAGCCCAGCGCTTCGATTGTTTTGCGAATGACCGGCGCCAACCGGCTGGGCAAGGAGAAGGTGCTGGCCATTCAGCACCTCGTCGCCGCTGCGGTTCCGTCCCTCACCCCGCGTCAGATTTCCATCGTCGACGACAAAGGCAATCTTCTCGCACGCGGTTTCGACGACCCGGCTGGGCAGTTTGAAGAAGATGCCGAGGCAAAACAACGGGCATTTGAAGGCCGTTTGAGCCGCACGGTCGAAGAGCTGCTTGAGAAGACGGTCGGATTCGGCAAGGTTCGCGCCGAAGTTCGCGCCGAAATGGATTTCGACCGGGTCACCACGCAAGAAGAAACCTTCGATCCCGATGGGCAAGTGGTCCGGTCCACTCAAACCAGTGAAGAATCCGCGCGGTCGCAAGACAAAGAACAAGATCTTCCCGTAAGCGTCGGCACCAATCTGCCCGACAACAGCGAAAGCGGGACCGGCGCATCGGCCCAAACCAGCGAATCGAGAACCGACGAAGCGGTCAACTTCGAAATTTCAAAGAAGGTTACGAGTACCGTCAAAAACACCGGCGAGGTTCAACGTCTTTCCGTCGCCGTTTTGGTCGATGGGTTGTATCGAGTAAACGACCAAGGCGAGCGAGTCTACGAACCGCGCCCACGCGAGCAAATGGAGCTTTTGGCGACCCTCGCCCGTACCGCAGTGGGTTTCAACGAAGACCGGGGCGATACGGTTGAAATCATCAACATGCAATTCGCCGATCCCAACGTCATAGAAGAAACGTTCGACGAAATCTTCTTCGGCTTCTCCAAAGAAGACCTGTTGCGGTTCGCCGAGCTTCTGGTCCTCGCCATTGTTGCCATTCTGGTGATTCTTCTGGTGGTCCGGCCGCTTATTTCCAGGGCCTTCGAAGCCTCGCCCATGGCGGCGGGCATGGCGGAAGCGGAGGCGGCCTTGCTGGCTGAAAGCGCCTCGGCGCCCGCTCTGGCCGGGCCCGGCATGGAGCGCGGCATGATTGAAGGCGGACCTCCGGGCGCCGAAGAGTCGTTCGACGAGTTGATCGACATCGACCGCGTTGAAGGACGTGTCAAGGCGTCCTCGGTCAAGAAGGTCGGCGAGATCGTCGACAAGCATCCGGAAGAGGCCCTGGCGATCATCCGCAACTGGATGTATCAGGAAAGTTAGGCAAGGGACGGTAAGCCATGGCAAAGGCAACAACAGAAGACTATCGCAGCCTCGGCGGGCCTGAAAAAGCAGCCATTTTCATGCTGGCTCTCGGTGACGAACATTCCGCCGCGCTTTTTGAAATGATGGACGACGAGGAGATCAGGGAAATCTCCCAGACCATGGCGACGCTGGGCAACATCAACGCCTCGCTTGTCGAACGCCTGTTCGTCGAATTCGCCGACCAGCTCTCCTCGACCGGGTCGTTGGTCGGTTCCTATTCCAGTACGGAACGTCTTTTGATGAAAACACTGCCCGGCGACCGCGTCGAGCAGATCATGGAGGAAATCCGCGGCCCGGCAGGCCGGACCATGTGGGACAAGCTCAACAACGTCAACGAAACGGTGCTCGCCAACTATTTCAAGAACGAATATCCGCAGACCGTTGCCGTTGTGTTATCGAAAATCCGCCCCGATCATGCGGCGCGCGTTCTTAGCGTATTGCCCGAGACCTTCGCCATGGAAGTCATCACCCGGATGCTCCGCATGGAATCGGTTCAAAAGGAAGTGCTCGATTCCGTCGAAAAGACGTTGCGCACCGAATTCATGAGCAACCTGGCCCGCACGGCCCGCAAGGAGCCGCATGAAATGATGGCGGCGATCTTCAATACCTTGGACCGGAACACCGAAGCCCGCTTCATGTCCGCTTTGGAGGAACGCAACCGCGAGTCCGCCGAACGTATCCAGGCCCTGATGTTCACCTTCAACGACCTTATCCGGGTCGACGCCAGCGGCATTCAGGTTCTTCTGCGGCAAGTGGAAAAGGATCGTTTGGGCATCGCCCTAAAGGGCGCCAACGACGATGTAAAAGATCTGTTCTTCCAAAACATGTCCGAACGCGCCGGCAAGATGTTGAAGGAAGATATGGAGGCCATGGGGCCGGTCCGTTTGAGCGAAGTGGACGAAGCCCAAGCCGAAATCGTCACACTGGCCAAACAGCTGGCCGATGCGGGCGAGATCGTCATTTCCAGCGGCAGCGACGAAGACGAACTGGTCTTCTAGATCGGGGCATTCATGATCGCACAGGCCAAACCTTTTACTTTTGAAACCTCATTCGATCCGCCCACGCGGGAGGAAATCGAAGCGGCGAAACAGGCGGAACTGGAGCGCAAGCGCCAGGAGGAAGAGCGTCTGCGCGCGCTTGAGACACAAGAAGAAGCGCCAAGTTTTTCCGAGGAAGAACTGGCGGCGGCAAGACAGGAAGGCTACGACCAAGGTCGGCAGGACGCCATTCGTGAGATGGAAGTCCATGCAGAACAAATTCTCGCTGTCACCCAGCAATCCGTGGCGTCCAAGCTTGAGCAGATTTTCAAAATCCAGGAACAGGCGGCCCATATCGCGGAACGCAACACGATTGAATTGGCCAATGTGATTGTCCGCAAGCTGTTTCCGTCTTTGGAAAGCGAGCACACTCTCCCCGAGGTCCTGGCAACCGTTCGTAACGCCCTCGATCAATTCAGGGAAGAACCCAGCGTCAGCATCCGCGCTCACCCGGACTACGAAGACGACTTGACCAAGGCGACGGACGAAATGGCAAGCCGCGGGATTTTCAAGGGCGCCGTTCATATTATCGGCGATCCGGAAGTTTCTCCGGGGGATTGCCGTATCGAATGGAACGGCGGCGGCGCCGAGCGAAATATGAGCCGTCTGTTCGAGGAAATCGACGGTATCGTCAAAAATACGCTCGATATGATGGACCAATTCGACGGGCCTTACGAAACGATCCCCCGACCCGATCCCACTCCGCCTCCGCAGCAACCGGAAAAAACCGCCAAAGCCGCCGACAGCGAGCCCGTTGATGCCGACGACAATATCGATTTGTTTGGCGACGACGAGACCCCCGATCAATCGATTGAGGCCGACGCCAACATCGACCTTTTTGACGATGACGATTCGGTTAATCAACCAGTTGCCCCGGATGACGAATTAGAATCTTTCAACGACGAGAATAGAGATGGGCAACCGGAGGGAGCGGCCGACTCCGGCGTGGAAATGGAAGCAACCGATACCAGCGCCGAAGACGAAATAGCGGAAATCACCCAATCCCCGGTAACGGATGCGGCTGACGACCGACAAGAACCGGAACGCGACGCCGCCGAACAGGAACCGCCAGGAGCAAACAATGGCTGAAACCGGAAAAGAGAGCCTCCAATTTAACGATGTCGATTCCCTGAAAGCGGAAGACGTCACACCGGAGGAAACGCCAATCGACGGTTTGGAAGAAGCTCTGGACCTTCCTCGCAGCGCCCGCGAACTTGAGGAAATCTACGATATTCCCGTTCAGGTTTCAGCAGTTCTTGGGAAAGCCACGATGCGGGTCAGCCAGCTGCTCAAACTTGGACGAGGCGCTGTTGTCGAGTTGGATCGAAAAGTCGGCGAGGCCATCGATATTTACGTCAACAACCGATTGGTCGCCCGGGGCGAGGTTGTGGTTGTCGAGGATCGTCTTGGGATCACTATGACCGAAATTATCAAAAGTACTCAATAGGATAGAAGATAGGGCTACCCGGGGGAACGAGGGAAGAGATGCAGTCGAAAACTACAATGGATATGGCTACCGTTATCGGGCTGCTCGCCGGTTTCGCCCTGGTTGCCAGCGCCATTTACCTGGGCGGTTCTCCGGGATCGTTTTTCAATATTCCCTCGGTGCTTATCGTTATCGGCGGGACCTTGGCCGTTACCACGGTTTGCTTTTCCCTAGGAGAAATGGGCCGCAGCGTCAGTGTTATTTTAAAAACGATATTCCACAACAATCCGGATCCGACCAATGCCGCCGTCAATGTCTTGGAAGTCGCCGTTATGGCGCGCAAACAGGGCATTTTGTCATTGCAAAACGTCATGTCGGAGATTCAAGGCGAACAGTTTCTCCACAAAGGGCTTGCCATGGTGGTCGACGGTACGCCGGGAGAAGAAGTGGAAATGATTTTGCGGCGCGATATGCAGGCGACCCTACAACGGCACGTCAAGAGCGCCAACGTTTTAAAAAAAGCCGCCGAATTTTCGCCGGCAATGGGCCTGATCGGGACGCTTATCGGTTTGGTGCAAATGCTCGGAAACCTCAATGACCCTTCGACCATTGGCCCCAGCATGGCCGTCGCCCTGTTGACCACGTTCTATGGAGCCGTGCTCGCCAATATGGTTTTTCTGCCATTGGCGGCAAAGCTGGAACGCAACTCGGTCGAAGAAGCCCTGGTGAACAACGTCTACCTCATGGGAGCGGCGTCCATCGGACGACAAGAAAATCCACGGCGGTTGGAAATGCTTCTCAACAGCCTACTACCGCCCGCCAAACGCGTGAAGTTCTTCGACTGATGCGCCAGGCAATGAACAAGGATGCAAGACGGATGAAGAGAGTATAAATCATGCAACTACTCATCATCGGAAAACTCGGCGGACAGATTGGCGCCGCCAGCAAGATCGCCATGGAGCGGGGAGCGAAAGTAACCCTGACGGACGATATTCAGTCCGGGCTTCAAGCGCTGCGCAACGGCCAAGGCGGCGACCTGATCATGATCGACGTCGAACTCAACGTCGCCGATCTAATGGTCAGTCTGACCGAGGAGCGGATCAACACGCCGGTTGTCGCCTGCGGCGTCAAAACCGATACCGCAGCAGCGGTTCGCGCCATCAAGGCCGGAGCGAAAGAATACATACCGCTACCGCCGGACGCCGAACTGATCGGCGCCGTTCTCGCCGCTATCGCCGAAGAAAGTCACGCCCTGATTTTCAAGGATCCGGCAATGGAAAAAACGGTCCGTATGGCCGAGCAGGTTGCCGGTAGCGACGCCAGCATTTTAGTCACCGGCCCTTCGGGGACGGGCAAGGAAGTGATGGCTCGCTTCATCCATATGCATTCCCGGCGTAAGGACAAGGCCTTTATTGCCGTCAACTGCGCCGCCATTCCCGAAAACCTTCTCGAGAGCGAACTTTTCGGCCATGAAAAAGGAGCCTTTACCGGCGCCGTGGCCCGCCGGTTGGGTAAATTCGAGGAAGCCGATCGCGGTACGCTGCTGCTCGATGAAATCAGCGAGATGGACCCACGGCTTCAGGCCAAACTGCTGCGCGTCATCCAGGAACGCGAGGTCGACCGCATTGGCGGGAAAAAGCCGGTGAAGGTCGACGTCCGCATCATCGCAACCAGCAACCGGAACCTCCAAGAAGAGGTTGCCAACAAAAACTTCCGCGAAGACCTCTATTTCAGGCTGAACGTGGTCAATTTGGCGCTGCCCGGACTGGCTCAACGGCCATTGGATATCGAGCCTCTGGCCAAGCATTTCATCCGAAAGTACGCCGACGCCAACGATATGCCGGAGCTCCCGCTTACTGATGCCGCCATGAACAAATTGAAAGCCTACAATTGGCCGGGAAACGTCCGCGAATTGGAAAACACCATGCACCGCGCGGTCCTGCTCGGCGGTCCCGGAGAAATCGGAACCGAAGCGGTAATGCTCACCGACGAAGCGAATACGACGGCAATGGCCGCCGCCATCCAAACCAGAGGCCCATCACAAGGCGATGCCGCCGCAGCCTATTCGGCCGCCGGACAGGGCAACATGGTCGGTCGCACGGTGGCCGAGGTGGAGCGCGAACTTATCATCGATACGCTGAAACATTGCATCGGCAACCGCACACACGCCGCCAATATTTTAGGGATTTCCATTCGAACCTTACGCAACAAGCTCAAACTCTACAACGAACAGGGGTTCAACGTGCCGTCACCCGGCGAAGCCGATCAACCGGCCACCTAAACCGATGATCAACCAACCACGGACCGACACTCATGGCTGATACTTCCGGGCCCGCCGCCAGCGAGACCGTCGCCTCAACCGAAGGCGTAGACGGAACCGGCGCGGCTGGAGGCATGACCTTTGCCGATCTAAGCGCCTTGAGCAGCAAGCTCTGGCGTGGCGACATCGCCATGGCTCTTGGGATCGTCACCATCCTTGTGGTTTTGATCCTGCCGATGCCGACGTGGCTGCTCGACGTCAGCTTGGCTTTTTCGATCACCTTTGCCGTTATGATCCTGATGACGGCGTTGTTTATCGAAAAACCGCTCCAGTTCACCGCCTTTCCAACCGTTCTTCTCCTGGCGACACTGATCCGGCTCTCGCTCAACCTCGCCTCGACCCGCCTTATTTTAGCCAACGGTCATGAAGGCGTCGGAGCCGCCGGTAAGGTTATCGAAGCCTTCGGCGGTTTTGTCATGGGCGGAAACTTCGTCATTGGGATTATCGTTTTCTCCATCCTGGTGATCGTCAACTTCATCGTCATCACCAAGGGTTCGGGCCGTGTCGCCGAAGTGTCCGCCCGCTTCACCTTGGACGCCATGCCGGGCAAACAAATGGCCATCGACGCCGATCTGTCCAGCGGGCTCATCGATGAAGAAGAAGCAAAAACCCGGCGGAAGGAACTGGAAGAGGAAAGCGCCTTCTTCGGCGCAATGGACGGTGCCTCGAAATTCGTCCGGGGCGATGCCGTTGCAGGCATTCTTATTACCTTCATCAACATCGTCGCAGGGATGGTCATCGGCCTCGCTCAACGGGACCTCACCTTGGCGCAAGCAGCGGATTTCTATACCCGGTTGACCGTCGGTGACGGTTTGGTCACCCAAATTCCCGCCATCATCGTGTCGGTCGCCGCCGGTATTTTGGTTACCAAGGCCGGTCTTTCCGAGCGGACGGAAAAAGCGCTTTTCGGTCAGCTGTCAGGGCACCCGAAAGCGCTTGGCCTCACGTCCTTCCTTTTGGCTTCCCTGGCCATATTGCCGGGCATTCCCGCCATTCCCTTTTTCATGCTTTCGGCGTTGGTCGGGACCATCGCCTGGTTCCTTGTCAGTAATGAGAAGAAACGAGTCGCAGCCGAGGCGATGAGAGCCGAGGAAGCCGCGGCCGAAAAACCGGCGGTTTCGGAAGAGCCGATTTCGACGGCGCTGAAAATGGATACCCTGCGCCTCGAACTCGGCTACGGCCTCCTTGCCTTGATCAACGCCCCGTCCCATGGCCAACGCCTAACCGATCAGATCAAGGCCTTAAGGCGGCAAATCGCCTCCGAAATGGGCTTCGTGATGCCGGCTGTCCGGATTCAGGACAACATGCAGCTGGGCGCGAACACCTACAATATCAGGGTGAAAGAGATCGAAGCCGGAGAAGGCGAGTTAAGGCCCAACATGCTGATGGTGATGGATCCCCGCGGCGAGGAAATTACTCTGCCCGGCGAGAAAACCCAGGAGCCGACCTTCGGGCTGCCTGCCATGTGGATCGAAGCCGCACACCGGGAAGAAGCCTTGTTCAGAGGCTACACGGTGGTCGACCCATCGACCGTGGTGACGACCCATTTAACGGAAGTCGTCAAAGACCATATGCCGGAGCTCCTATCCTTCGTTGAAACGCAAAAACTGCTCGATGACCTGGATAAACATCACCAGAAACTGGTTTCCGACTTGGTACCCGGGCAGATGACCGTCGGCGGCATTCAGCGTGTGCTGCAGAACCTGTTGTCGGAACGGATTTCGATCCGCGATCTGCCGACCATCCTGGAAGGTATTTCGGAAGCTTGCGGTCACACCCGTAGCGTCCTGACCATTACCGAGCACGTTCGCGCCCGTTTGGCCCGCCAGATCAGCGACGCCTGCGCGGATGAGGAGGGAACGGTTATCCTGATCGCTCTTTCCCCGGAATGGGAGCATACTTTTGCCGAGTCGCTGATCGGGCAAGGCGACGACCGTCAACTTTCCATGGCGCCGTCGAAAATGCAGGAGTTCATCAGCCTGGTCCGGCAGACTTTCGAGCGGCACGCCATGATGGGCGAAACGCCGGCCTTGCTGACCAGCCCGCTGGTCCGGCCCTACGTCCGGTCTATCGTCGAACGTTTCCGCCCAATGACTTTGGTCGTTTCGCAAAATGAAATCCATGCGAAAGCACGGATCAAGACCGTCGGTCAGGTTTAGGTTTGGAAGGCATGATCCCGTATGCGGCTTAGAACCTACAGCGCCAAATCAACCACGGAAGCCATGGAAAAAGTCCGGGCCGAATTGGGCGACGACGCGATCATCGTCGCCAACCGGCGAGGACCGGGCGGGCGCGGCGTACAACTAACAGCCGCCATCGACGAAAAAGAAGAAGACCTGAACGTTATCGCCTCGCTAACCGAGAACGACTACCCGGCCCCGGCTGAAATCGCCGACGCGGCGCGGGCGGCGCTGGACTTCCATGGGGTTCCCCGCAATTTGGTAAACCGGTTGATAACCGCACTGAACGAACTGGATACCGACGACACGACGGTCGCCTTGGCGGGTGCCTTGGACATCGGCTTTATGTTTGAACCGCTACCGGTCAAACGAGGGCATAAACCGCTTATCCTGATTGGCCCGCCGGGTAGCGGGAAAACCCTTTGCACGGCCAAACTGGCGACCCGCGCCAAACTCAACAATCAGCCGGTCGAAGTCTATAGCGCCGATTCGTTGAGGGCCGGCGGCCGCGATCAGTTGGCCGCTTTCACCAGCATTCTCGGTCTCAACCTCATCACCGCGGATTCTCCTTCGCAATTGAGTGAAAAATTGGCCGGTGGAGAAAAGGCCGCCTTAAAAATCATCGATACACCCGGCATTAACCCTTACGACGATACGGAAATGGAAATGCTCTACGACCTGGTAAAATCCGCCGACGTCGAGCCGGTCGTTGTTTTGGCCGCCGGGGGCGACGCTCTGGAAACGGCGGAGATCGCCAATGGTTTTGCCGGTCTTGGAGCAAAGCGGCTCCTGGTGACCCGGCTCGATGTCACCCGGCGGCTCGGCGGCATCCTCGCCGCGGCAGACGCCGCTCATTTAATTTTCAGCGAAGCCAGCGCGACGGCTCAGGTGGCTCACGGCCTTTCGGCCTTCAGCCCCGTTGCATTGGCCCGCCTCATCGTCCCCCAAGACCCCGTCTCCCCCTATCAAGGGGTCGACGAGACTCTCGTGGAGACACCAACATGGACCAAGGCAGCGTCATGACGTCAGCACAACAGGCACCCCGTCCGAATGCCCGAACCAAGGGACGAAACATGATTGCCATCGCTTCCGGCAAAGGCGGCGTCGGTAAAACATGGTTTGCCATTACTCTTGCCCACGCTCTCGCCAAACGGGGAAAGCGAACCTTGCTTTTCGACGGCGATCTGGGTTTGGCCAACGTCGACATCCAGTTGGGACTGATGCCTCAGCATGATCTTGGCAGCGTCATCACCGGGAGAATGGCTCTCAACCAGGCGGCCCTTCCCTATGAGGACGGCGGTTTCGATATCATCTCCGGTCGGTCTGGCACAGGGAGCCTGGCGAACGTACCGGCTAACCGGTTGCAGGTTTTGGGCGAAGACCTGACGCTCCTGTCCGCTTCTTACGACCACGTGATCGTCGACCTCGGCGCGGGCGTCGAGCGGACGGTCCGCTACCTGATGCAAAACGTCGGGACCTGCTTGGTCTTAGCAACGGACGAACCGACCTCGCTCACCGATGCTTACGCTTTCATCAAAATCACCCACATGGAACGGCCTGGCACCAACATTCAAATCCTTATCAACATGGCCAACTCCACCAAGGAAGGGGAAAAGACGTACAACACGCTGCTGAAGGCCTGTCAGGGGTTCCTTAAAATCTCTCCGCCCCTGGCCGGGATCATTCGCAGAGACACGAAGGTTCGCGACAGCATCCGCAGGCAAAGCCCTATTTTGACCCGGTTCCCGACAAGCAATGCCGCGGAGGACGTCGAGGCCGTCGTCGATAAATTGGTCGGCTAGGAGCCGGGATATGAACACTTCCTCGGTTCCGCCACCGCCCCCCCCGGTATCGGGTGCCGCCGCGCAACCGGTTCAGCTCCCCCTAGCCACCGTTTCAAGCCCCCCTGCGGCACTGATGAAACTGGACATCGGAGCTGCTTTCCTCGCGACCGTTTTAACCGGAAAGGTACCCGGACAACCGCAAACCGTCGAGAGCCCCTACGGCCAACTTCTCCTCAAACTCCCCCAATCGCTTCCGCAAAACGCTCAACTGGGACTGAAGCTTCAAACCCTAACCCCGCAACCCCAGCTCCTTGTCACTTCGGTCAACGGGAAACCGCTCGCCGGGAATCTTGGCGGTTCACAACAAGCCGGGCTTGGCCAAGGGCCTCAAGCGGCCGCAACCGGTGCGGCAACGACGTCTGCCGTCAGCATCGGCAGCGGCAACCTGATCACCGCTACGGTCTTGACGCCCAGTGCCGCACAATGGGCGCGCGGATTGGCCGGGCCACAGGGAAATCAAACGTTCGGGCAACCCCAGTCGGCTGGTCAACAGGCATCCACAGGACCTAAGGGCGCCGCGAGTGGACTTACCTCCCCCGCAGGTTCCGGGCAGGCCGTATCGCCCTCCACCGGTGGTAAACCGTTACCGGGTCAACCGTCGTCGGCAACATTTTCAAATTCCGCATCGGCCTCGGGATTACAATCGACGGCCAATGCCCAAACGGCCATCCAGTCCCTACTGGCCGGACATAAATCCACATTGCCCGCAGGCCTCCAGTTGGAAGTAAAGATCGCCAATCAGGGCAACGCCTCACCAACTCAACCGCAACAACCAGGCAAAATTTCAGGCTCCTCTACGCCTGCGTCCCCCCCAATCAAGCTGGCGGGCACGGTCACCGGGACAACGCCGCAGGGACAACCGATAGTACAAACATCCTCGGGTTACCTGGCCTTAGACACCAAAATGCAAATGGAGGCAGGATCAAAAATCACTCTGGAAATTCCAAGCAACCAGCCGGTTGCAAAATCCGCGGCACCCCTTCCTGGTTTTCCCCAAGGGGAGACAAGATCATGGCCCAACCTCACCGAAGCCCTAGCGACGTTAAGAGAAGCCGCCCCCGCCGTAGCAGATCAGGTAATGAGTTCCGCCATCCCGAAACCCGAACCGGCCATTGGCAATACGGTCGTCTTCTTTATGGCCGCTCTTCGATTGGCGAACCCTCGAAACTGGCTTGGCGATGCGGCCATACGGGTTCTGGAGCGGGAACGGCCGGGATTGGTTCCGCGATTGGCCGACGATCTCAAAAAATCCAGCCGGACGGTCAACGACCCCAGCTCCGGTGACTGGCGCGTCACACTGGTGCCTGTCGATACGGGTCAATCCATTCAGCAAGTCGCCATGTGCATGCGCGACGCCGGAGGAGACGACGACGGAAAGGAAGGCGGAGCCGGTACCGGCACCCGATTTATCATCGACCTGGAGCTTTCTCTGTACGGACGCATGCAACTCGACGGGTTGAGCAAGGAAGAGGATCGGAAACTGGATCTGGCCATTCGGACGGCCTCACCGCTACCGGCTGCCATGCGCAAAGACATCAACGCACTTTTCACCCGCTCGACAGAAGCCTTGGGCCTCACCGGGCAACTGGTCTTTCTCGGCACAGCCAACTTCGTCAAAATTGAAGGTATCGACGTAAAGAAAGACACTTTAGGAATGATTGTATAAAGTCTATTTCATGGATATTCACACCCGGCGAAACCTGCTTGAAACAAACTCTAATCCCGACAGGCGTCTCGATTACGTCGTAACCCTGCAAGGATCAATCTCAACCGACGTCAACGAGCATAGACCGGCGACGGTTAGACTGCGCTATGTGCCGGATGCCCTCATTCTTCTGCCGCCAACCTTTCTTCACTATCTCAACACATTGGGCTCTTTGAACTGGCAGTCACTGGAGCACCTCGCCAATACCGTCCTCGACGACTTCAACAACGAAGTGATTCCCCGTTGGATTCAATTAAATGTCACGGCGAAGCTTGGCGAAGATATGGAGGGAGAACACAGTATCGTCCTAGAAGACCATCAGCCAGCCTGGCAAAACGAGCGGTTGGTTTCGCGGTTAAAGCCTCTATAGACCCTTATTTTTGCGCTGATGCGCCAACATCCCCATTTCATCGAGAAACGCCTGTTCCTTGCGTTCGCGCTCTAAAGCCTCTTTGCGTTCCCGATTGGCCTGAGTGATTTCGTAGGTCTTCAGTTCCTTGTAGACCTCATTCAGTTTGTCCCGCGCTTCTTCCACTTCCACGTTCTTGGCGGCGATCATTCTATCAAGCTCTTCACGCCGCATCCTCGAGGCCATGGCAAAAGGGCCGAAGCTGGCTCCAACGATAAATTCTTCCGACCGGCTGGCCACGGCCTGTTCCTCTTCAACCCTTTGCAGCAACGTCTGTTTTTGATGAATCAGCGCATCGTGTTGCCGCAACAAATCGCCCAATTCCCGGCGGCGTTCGTCGAGATTCCACTCGTGAAGCTTAATCAGACTTTTGAGGTTCCGCCCCATCCGTTAAAACCTACTACTCGATCTCGATAAATTCGTTACCCTGAGGCGTTCCGCCGGGTGGAGTCTGCTGGGGCTGGGAGGGCTGGCCTTGGGCATTCGCGCCATTCTCAGGATTGGAACCGGCCTGCTCCAATGTCGCACCGAGGATTTGCGCCAATTGGGCGTAGCAATGCTCCAATTCGGCTGGATCCGTCTTTTCCTGGGCGAGGAAACCTTCGATAGCCGGATAATAGTCTATTGCCTCATCGACTTCGGCATCACTGCCGCGGCGGTACGCCCCCAACCGAATCAGTTCCGCCATATCTTCGTAGGTCGACATGATTCTCCTGGCCTTGTTGACCAAAAGATTTTGCTCCGGCGTATTACAGGCTGGCATGGTCCGCGAAACGCTTCTGAGAACATTGACGGCCGGGAAACGCCCCCGTTCGGCAATCGCCCGGTCGAGCACCACGTGCCCGTCGAGAATGCCCCGTACGGCATCCGCCACCGGTTCGTTGTGATCGTCGCCTTCCACTAAAACCGTAAAAAGCCCGGTGATGTTTCCCTGACCTTCCAGGCCCGGCCCCGCCCTCTCCAACAAACGGGGAAGTTCGGCGAAAACGGTAGGAGTATACCCCTTGCTCGCCGGGGGCTCACCGGCTGACAGGCTAATTTCCCGCTGCGCCATGGCAAACCGGGTAACGCTATCCATCAAGCACAAAACTTCGTTGCCCATATCCCGGAAATACTCGGAAACCGCCATGGTCATATAGGCCGCCTGCCGACGGACCAAAGGGGGTTCGTCGGAGGTGGCGACCACGACGACGGAGCGGGCCATACCCTCTTCGCCCAAATCGTCTTCGATAAACTCACGGGCTTCGCGGCCCCGCTCGCCGATCAGTCCGATAACGCTGACCTGAGCATTGGTATGGCGCGCCATCATCGACATCAGAGACGATTTACCGACGCCGGAACCGGAGAAAATCCCCATTCGCTGGCCGCGGCAGCATGTCAAAAAGGTATTCATCGCCCGAACGCCTAGATCGATTTTTCCGCCGACTCTTTGGCGAGCGTGTGCGGGTGGCGGGCGGTTCTGCACCGGATAGGGAACGTTGCCGGTAGGCAAGGGGCCTTTTCCGTCGATCGGCTCTCCCAGTGCGTTGACGATCCGGCCCAGCCAAGCCATTTGCGGATAGACGACCGGATCCGTTGCGCCCACTTCCGCCCGCGCCCCAAGACCAACCCCGTCTAAGGGGCCAAACGGCATCACCAAAGCCCGGCCTTCGCGAAACCCGATAACCTCGCAAATCAGCTTACGGTTCCGCGCCTCGACGTAACAGTGGTCCCCAATGGTCAGGTCCCCTTGAACGCCGCCGATTTCGATCAGCATGCCTTGGACGGCCGTAACCTTGCCAAAAACCTTTGCCGGTTGAAGACGGCCGATTTCTTTTTTGAAGCTCTCGGTAAAAAGGGACAAGACCCACATCCATTCGTCGCGAATCGGGACAACTAGCCAATTATGCCATGGTGAACCATCGTCATTTAAGGTTCGATGAATCAATTTTCCGCCATTTCAGCTATATTTTGACCTAAATCAGGGGAAAAAAGGTCGATTTTGTGGTTGCCGGGTCAACTCTTGCTTGAAACGCCGAGTCGCGACTCATATTGTTAATAAAGGTTAACGGTTTCATCTGGAGCATCGGACATGCGCATTCTTCTTGTTGAAGACGATCCGACCACCGCACAGAGCATTGAGCTGATGCTCAAGAGTGCGGGCATGGTCGTCGACACGACGGGGCTGGGCGAAGACGGTTTGGAAATCAGTCGGCTCTACGACTACGACCTGATCGTTCTCGATATCATGCTGCCCGATATCGACGGATACGAATTTTTACGCCGCCTGAGAGCTTCGCGCACCGAAACTCCTGTTCTCATTCTTTCCGGTCTCGGCGAATCGGAGCAAAAAGTCAAAGGCCTCGGCGTCGGCGCCGACGACTATCTGACCAAGCCTTTCGACAAAGACGAACTCGTCGCCCGTATTCAAGCCATCGTCCGCCGATCCAAGGGACACGCGCAGTCGATCATCAAAACCGGTAAGCTGGCGATCAATCTCGATGCCCGAACCGTTGAAATCGACAACAAGCCGCTTCATTTGACCAGTAAGGAATACGGAATTCTGGAACTGCTCTCGCTTCGTAAGGGAACCACGCTGACCAAGGAAGTGTTCCTCAACCACCTTTACGGCGGAATCGACGAACCGGAACTCAAAATCATTGATGTCTTTGTCTGCAAGCTCCGCAAAAAGCTCTCGCAGGCCACCGGAGGAGACAACTACATCGAGACCGTCTGGGGCCGCGGCTACGTTTTACGAGACCCGGTCGACGAAAGCCAAGCTGCGGAAGCTTGATTGACTGCAGCCTGATTGCCAAACATCAAAAAAGGCCGCCTCCTGAGAAGCGGCCTTTTTTTATGGTCTTGCCTCCGGTTCAGCGATTTACGGCGTAGATACCGCGTTGCCCTTGAACCGGTTTGAATTTATCCGAAATTCCCAAAACGGTTTCAGCCCCACCGAGGAACAAAAACCCGTCATCCGGCATCAGACCGGCGATCTTTTCCAAAACCGCGGCTTTGGTCTCCTGATCGAAATAGATCAAAACGTTGCGGCAGAAAACCACATCGAACTGCCCCATTCCCGTAAAGGGGTGCAGTAGGTTGAGTTCCTTGTAATTGACCATCGACCGGATATCCGGGTTGATCTGCCACAGTTCGTCTTTTTTCTGGAAATACTTCAGCAGCAGGTTGATGGGCAGCCCACGCTGAACCTCAAACTGCGAATAAACCCCGGCTTTCGCTTTTTCCAGCATTTCCCGAGAGAGGTCGGTGCCGAGAATATCGAAGTTCCACCCACTGACCTTGGCTGCCTGCTCCTTCAAGACCATGGCCAGGGAATACGGCTCCTGACCGCTTGAAGAGGCGGCGCACCAAATCCGGATTTTCTTTTTTCCGGCGCGCTTTTCCAGCAAATGAGCAAGCGTTACGTCGCGGAAGAGATCAAACGGCTTGATATCGCGGAAGAAGAAAGACTCATTAGTCGTCATCGCTTCCGTAACATCATGCGCCAAAGGCTCGCTTTTCGTGGCGCGAAGGTTTGAGACGAGTTCGTCCACTCCCTTCATACCGTGTTTGCGCGCAACAGGCATTAAGCGGCTCTCGAGGAGATACGCCTTATCCTGGGTCAGAACCAACCCGGACCGGTCTTTAACGAGTTTGCTCAAAAACTCGAAATCATCAGGCCTCATTACGCGCCTTTCGTCATTAGTCTAACCACATAGTCAGCAAGCTCGTTAACCGGCTTGACCATGCTGCAAATGCCTGCGGTGGCTACCGCGCCCGGCATCCCCCAAACAACGCTCGACTGTTCATCCTGTGCGATAACCGTTCCGCCTTTTTCCACGATGACTTTACTGCCTTCCAAGCCATCGGCGCCCATTCCGGTCAAAATCGTCACCAAAGCTCTTGCGCCATAAAGATTGGCGACGCTGCGGAGCATCGGGTCGACGGCCGGACGGCAAAAATTCTCCGGCGGGTTCTGGTTCAACGCCACGACCTTCTGCCCCCCTTTGTCGACGACTTCCATGTGGTAATCGCCGGGAGCAACGATAATTTTCCCTTTTTCAAGGGCCATGCCTTCGCTGGCTTCCTGAGCGGTCCAGCCGGACATCCGGGTAATATGTTCCGCCAAAATAGTCGTAAAGGTCGCCGGCATGTGCTGGGTTACGACGACCGGCACATCGACACGCCCCTTCAACGCCTTGAAAAAAGCGAATAGAGCCTGCGGTCCGCCGGTCGAACTACCGACCGCCAGCAATTCAGGTTTGATGATACCGGGCTGGCGTAGAGTAACGGGGCCCGGCCTGATTTCGACGGTTTTCGCCTTCGGCTGCATCGCTGAACGGGGCGAAAGCCCCGGCCGGGCAACTGAAGCGGCCCCTCCTCCCCGGCGAATCCGGCCGAATGTTTTGACCTTTTGGACCAACTCCCGTTGGAAGTTGCTCTGACCGCCGGTCATTTCGCGCGATGACGTCGGCTTGGGAACATAATCGCACGCTCCCAATTCCAACGCTTTCATGCTGATTTCGGCATTCCGGAGGGTCAAGGTCGACGCCATGATGACCTTGATGTTCTTATCTTTCTGAATAAGTTTCGGAAGGGCGGTCAACCCATCCATCACCGGCATTTCAATGTCGAGAATAACCAGTTCGATATCGTTTTTATCAAGAGCATTAACGGCAAGCTGGCCATTGCCGACGGAGGCAACAACCTTGATGTCAGGGTCCCCCTCCAACATGCGAGAGATCAGCCCTCTCACGACAGCGGAGTCGTCCACGACCATGACCCGATAAGGCCCCGTGGCATTGGGAGTCGGGGCCCCAGGCCGGCTATATTCAGCGCTCACAACCAAGATCGCTCCGATTTATCCGGTTTGATTAAAGAAGGCCAACTTGCGAGAACTTTGCTTGAATAATCTCGCTATCGAATGGCTTCATAATGTACTCGTTCGCGCCAGCCTCGATGGCTTCCTGAATATGCTCGATATCGTTTTCCGTCGTACAGAAAACGACAATCGGCTTGTCACCGCCGTCAAGCTTACGCAGTTCCCGAAGGAATTCGATACCGCTCATCACCGGCATATTCCAATCGAGAAGCACAGCATCGGGCAGCGCCTGAACGCACGCGTCCAGAGCTTCTTTGCCATCGGCGGCTTCAACTGTATCAAAACTTAACTCTTGAAGGATTTTTCGCGCTACCATGCGAATAACCTTTGAGTCGTCGACGATAAGGCAGGTTTTACGGTCACCCATTTGTAATCCAAGGCGTTTGTTGGTTTGGTAAGAGTCCCTGCAGGGTACCCCCCCCATACCATGGTTGTAAATTCTAAAAGACAGCGGAAATCACTAAAAAACTGTCCCTCAGCTCCCTGATCCGAAAACTAACATCCCAAGGTTTCGAAACATCGTGACCATATAGCCCTTAAGGCTTAATTAGCAAGCTAATCGACAGTATCCAAAAGGGTATAGGGATGAAAGGAAAAGAGGGAGCAACCTCGCTCCCTCTCTAAAAACTAATTGGCTTGGCCAGCTTCAGCCTGTTCAACGTGATAGCTCAGCGTATCGGCCAATGTCGACAGCAACGCGTCGCGATCAAACTTGGCGACATAGTCGTTGAACCCAACGGCGCGCCCCCGTTCAAAATCGAGTTCGGTCGCATGCGAGGACAAAGCAACGATTGGAACCTCGGCCCATTTTCCGCCACTTCTAATATCTTTCGCCAGATCGAAACCGCTCATGCCCGGCATTTCGATATCGCTGATGATCACATCGAACTCAATCCCGTCGTCACGCAATTTTAGCGCGTCTTCGGCACTTTCAGCCGCCGTCACCCGGTACCCCGCCACCGACAATAGCGGCGTCAACAAGTTGCGGAAAAACGGGCTGTCATCGACGAGAAGAACGTTTTTCTTCCCTCTCTTCGAAGCCGCGAAGGCTTCCTGATCGGAACCTCCGAACCAATCCGCGAAGGCTTGCGTCAGGTAATAGCCTGCGTCGATCAATTCGGTCGCTTTCTTTTGAATGATCGCGCTGCCCAACCGGCCTGGCTGATCGGCAGTCAACTCGATCTTCAGATGATCTTCGACGATATCGGTGATTTCATCGACGACCAGCCCCATCGACCGGTCGTTATCGGTGAAGACCAGTACCGGCTGGCGGCCTTCGGTTTGCCACTCGTGCATCGGGTCGATCGGCACCAACGGCATCAACTGGCCGCGATACTGGACCACGGGGCGGTTGCCCGAATGCTCGACCTCGGCCAGATCGATCTCTTCGAGCCGGGCGACCAATCCCAACGGCACGGCCTTGGGATCGCCGCTTCCGGCCCGGAACAACAGCAAGCTCGTCAAATCGTCGCGCGCAATGGCGGCCCGCGCTTCGGCGCCGGCCACTTCGTCTTCAGCGCCGCCAACCGTCAACTCGCCGGTCGACGTGGCAATGCCGTTCGGGTCGAGAATCATGATCACGGAGCCGTCGCCGAGGATCGTATTGCCCGAATAGACCGGAATATCCCGCAGAACCGGCGCGACCGGTTTGACGACGATTTCCTCGGTATCGAAGACCCGGTCGACAATGATGCCGAAGGTATAAGTCCCGACCTGGGTTACGACGATAAACAGCTCCTCATCCTTATGGCTCTTCTTCTCGCCATCCAGCTTAAGAAGATCGTAGAGCGACACCAGAGGCAGCAACCGGTTGCGCAACCTCAGGACCGGGGCTTCGTTGATCATTTCTATGGCATGTTCGGAATTGGACGACGCCCGAACCAATTCGACGACGCTGATTTGCGGAATGGCGAAGCGCTCCTCGGCGCACTCGATAATCAACGCGGAAACAATCGCCAGGGTCAGCGGAATCTTAATGGTAAAGGTCGAGCCTTTTCCTTCTTCCGACTTCAACTCGACGGTCCCGCCAATTTTTTCGATATTGGTGCGCACCACATCCATGCCGACGCCGCGCCCGGAAACATTGGTCACTTTCTCGGCCGTCGAGAAGCCGGCGCGGAAAATAAACTGCTGGATTTGGCGGTCGCTCATACTTTCCAGTTCGACGTCGCTCGCCAAGCCGTTGGTCAAAACCTTGTCCTTGATACGCGCCATATTGAGACCGCGACCATCGTCTTGGATTTCAATGATGATATGACCGCCCTCATGGAAGGCGCGAAGCGTAACGACACCGGTCTCCGGCTTGCCTGCCGCAATCCGCCCCGCAGGGTCTTCCAGGCCGTGGTCCGCCGAGTTTCGCACCATGTGAGTCAGCGGATCCTTGATCAGTTCCAGCACCTGCCGGTCCAATTCGGTCTCGGCGCCGATCATCTGCAAATCGATCTTCTTGCCGGAATCAACCGCCAAATCCCGGACGATTCTTGGAAGCTTCGCCCAGGCATTGCCGATCGGCTGCATGCGCGTCTTCATCACCCCTTCCTGAAGGTCGGACGTGATATGGCTCAAGCGCTGCAACGGCACGACGAATTCGCTGTCGTCACGCCCCCGCACGATCTGGAGAAGCTGGTTCCGGGTCAAAACCAATTCGGAGACCAGGGTCATCAGGTTCTCCAGCAACTCCACATTGACCCGAATCGTCTGGGCCGCAATGGAAGATTCTTTGGTTTCGCGCTTCGCTGCCGGCTTGGCTTCCTCTTTCTTTGCCGGAGGGGCGGCTTTGGCGGCAGGGACGTTGCTTTCGACCGGAGCCTCGGTGGCAGCTTCGGCACTCCGCTCGGAAGCCATTTCGGCATTGATTTTCGACTCCGATGCTGCCGTTACACCCTGGGCCTGCGCCTGGGCGACTTCGTCGAGCAATTCGGCGGCAACGGGGAAACCGTCTTCGGAAAGTTTCGGACCACCGCTCTTTTCCGCAACGCCCTCATCGACGTTTTCAGCGGCAATTTGCTGATCGGTTGCCGCCTGAACGCCTTGAGCCTGCGCTTCAGCGACTTCATCGAGCAATTCGGCGGCGACCGGAAAGCCGTCTTCCGAAAGTTGCGGACCGCTTGACGCCGGGGCGGCCTCTTCCTTCGGCGCCTCGGGAGCCGGGACCTCGCCACGGGCCGGAATATCGCCGGATGCCAGCGCGTTCAACCGTCCGATAAGATCGGCATCGTCGCCTTCCGGTTCGGCTTCCGTCTCTTCGAGAATGGACAGCAGATCCTTAATCGTATCGATACATTCCAAAATAAGAGTAACGGCTTGGGGCGTCACTTCCAGCGCGCCGTCTCTAAACCGCCCCAGAACGTTTTCGCCGGCATGAGCGACCTTTTCCAACCGGGGCAGACCGAGAAAGCCGCAGGTTCCCTTGATGGTATGAACCAGACGGAAAATATTGCTGAGGATTTCTTGGTTGTTGGGTTCTTGTTCGAACTTCACCAGTTCGACGTCGATCGTCGCGAGATTTTCGGACGTTTCCGTCAAAAATTCGACTAACAGATCATCCATTTCTTTTTCTCCGTCCCTTATTGCCCACCAATTCTGCCGCACCATTCACGTCCGGCTTTATCAGCGTGGTCCTATCCCTCCGGCACTTACAGCGACATTAAAGCAAAAAAAATCAAACGGCTCAAAAAAAACGTTAGAAACTAGTCAACTAATTGACTTTTCCACTTCACCGAGACGCCGCTACCCACCCAGCGGTAGCAAGGTAGCGATTTCAATTCGCCCGTTTCCATCGTCGTTGCGCTCTACTGCCGTTCCTAAATCTTCCGCAAGTTGCCAAGTAAAATAGGCTTGAACCGACCGTGGCGTCAGCGTGTCGAGCGGCGTCGCCAGCGACATCGCCTCGACCAAGTCTTCGCGAAATCGCACGCCGCGTCCTTCAACTGCAATTGCCACCCCAATCCCCTCAGCCAAGTTGGCAAGGCGAACCGTGAGAACCGCTTGCGACTGGACCGTGTCCAAAGCCAAAAGAAGTAAATTCAAAAGCAGTCTGGCTGGTTCCCTACCAATAACCAGATCGCCGGTTTCCATCGGCCAATCCACTTGGACCTTTCCACCTTTGGTCCACCCCAAAAGCAGATCGCGGACCCGGGTTAAGCTATCAGCCTCACCACCGCGCCCAAAGGCGGACCTGAAAAAAGTCAGCTTGGCATTGAGTTGCCCGGCACTGTTTTCCAGAAGGGCCAGCGCATCATCGCCCATGCCGCTTTCTTCATCCAGCATGAACTCGACACCGGTCTTCACCGCGCTGGCCGGACTGATCAGGTCATGGCATAGCCTTGAACACAATAGGTGCGTCACCCGCAAATCAAGCTGAACCGTCATAAGTCTCTTTTCCCACCCTCAACCAAAAGGTCCTCGAAAAACGTCAATTCCTGCCGAACGCTCTCTGCGGCCTTTTCTTCCATTTCCCGATACCGGGAAATAATTTCGCAGGCCATTGGCGTAATTTCCGCACCGCCGCCACCTTTTCCGCCAGTTACCGTCACCACCAAATCTTCTTTAAAACAGCGGTTCATGGTGTCGATCAATAGCCAGGCGCGACGGTAGGACATGTTGAGATCTCTTGCGGCGCCGGAAATAGAGCCGGATCGTCCCACGGCCTCCAACAGGTCCACTTTACCTGGCCCCAAGGCCGTCGCAGAACCGATCAGCACCCTTAAACGTGGTTTTGTTTTGCTCTTCACCATACGCCCCAATGACCAGCTTGAAATCAAACCCTTGTATTTTCTTATCAAAAGGGCGATGAAAAGGCCATGTCAACACGAACCCGTCATATAAAGGTCGGCGGCGTGCTTTATACGCGCGAAACCGGCAATCGCAGCCTTCTGTCGGATTTCGCCAGAACGATCAAAGAACGCGGCTGGAAAGTCGGCGGCGTCGTTCAGGAAGTCCTGGAAGCGGCGGACGGCACCCGCGAAGGCGTCGACATCGTCGATATTCATAGCGGCGACCGCATTCCCATTTCCCGCCCGACCAACGAAAGCATGAGCAGCGGCACCTGTACGCTTGACCGCGGCGCGCTCGCCGATTCGACCGCACCGTTGAGAGACGCCATAAAACGAAACGTCGACTTAATGATCGTTGAAAAATTCGGCGAACGCGAACAGGACGGCAGCGGTCTGGCGGACGAAATTCTTCAAGCCGTCGTCCAAGGCATTCCCACTCTCGTGTCGGTTCCATCCGAAGCACTGGAGGGTTGGAACGCGTTCTCCGGCGGCATGAGCGATCTTCTACCCTCGACGCCTGAAGCGCTATGGCGTTGGTGGGGGCCGCAGAATTTGTACCGGGAATTGGCCCATAGCGTTGAGGATGGACCGGTCGAGCGGATCGTTATCGGCCTCAACTGGACCTTGGTGCAGGGACCGAACGGCGTCGGCCTGGCTCAAAGTCCCAGGAAGGGCACACCCGGCTGCAACAGTCTTCCGGATAGCGCTTCCTTGCCCGACAAAGGACTTAAAGAGCTGGCCCAATTGGCGACTTCCTGGAATCCCTTCGAAACAGCCATCGGCATTGCGGCCATCAATGCCTTTACAAACACCGAATCAAAAATCGCCGAATTGAAAACAACCGGCGAAAACGGGCTCGATGTTTTTAAAGACGTCGATGGCCCGGTTTCCATCGTTGGGCGGTTCCCCTATTTAGACGACCGTTTGCCGGAAGCCAAAATCATCGAACGCCAGCCCAAAGCCGGCGAATTCCCCGAACCGGCTTTCGGCGAGCTGATCGGCAATGCCGAGGCGGCCATCATTACCGCAGCCACTTTGGTCGATCACAGCTTAGCCAACATCATGGCGGCGGCACGCAATACGAGAGTGGCCCTCGTCGGCCCCGGCGTTCCGCTTAATCCATGGCTTCACGACCACGGGATTGAAGTCCTGTCCGGCCTGTTGATTGAAGATGCTGATGGCGCGGCCCGCGCGGTTGCCGAAGGTGCCGGCGCCAAGCGGCTAAAAACGTTCGGCCGGGAAATCACCCTTCGCGCTACGGATTAGAGCATATAAGCAACGACTAAAGGCCTCCAGAGCACACCGGAGGCCTTTTTTTGTCATTTGGCCGTTTTACAGACCTGGGGAATTTCCCTTTTGCCGCCCCACATTGCATCGGCGGCCAATTGACAGAGCAGCCTGTCCAGGTTTTGAGCATCTTTCTTCATTGCCATTCCTTTCTTTTTAAGCCGCCACCATGCTTCGCAGCATCCAGGCGGTTTTTTCGTGGATTTGCATACGCTGCGTCAGAAGGTCCGCCGTCGGCTCGTCGTTCGCTGCATCGACAAGGGGGAACACCGACCGGGCGGTTCTGACGACGGTTTCCTGATCGGCTGCAAGTTGGCGGATCATTTCGTCCGCCGAAACGTCGCCTTCAGCTTCCTTTACGCTGGTCAGTTCGGCAAACTCCCGGTAACTCCCCGGCGCCTTGACGCCAAGCGCTCTAATCCGCTCCGCAATCTCATCCACCGCCGTCGAAAGCTCCGTGTACTGTTGCTCGAACATCTGGTGCAGCGTATTGAACTGCGGCCCGACAACATTCCAATGGTAATTGTGCGTTTTGAGGTAGAGCGTGTAGCTGTCCGCCAGCAACCGGGACAATCCCTCGGCAATCGCCTTTCTGTCTTCCGCTTTGATGCCAATGTTCATTTCCATGGGTCCTCTCCTCTTCTCAACTTTTGACTACCAATTGGTTTTGGCAGTCCGTTTGTTTCTGTTGGACACAAGGTACTGCCAGGAAACACATTAGTAAAATTGATTATTTTGATAAAATTAATTGATTATTTCTATCAATCCCACCATGGTGAAGATTCTTGGGCTTAGCCCCACACCGTAACTGTGGGTTATCATATAACCTGACAATCTTCCTCGAAAGCCGGTCTGGGTCCACGCGGGAAAAGACCGGCTGGGTCGCCATATCCGATATTGCAGAGAAAATTGGCGTTGACGTTCCGGCCCGCGAAGAACTCGGCTTCCACCTTGGCTTTGTCGAAACCCGACATCGGGCCGCAATCGAGCCCCAAAGAACGGCAAGCCAACATGAAGTACGCCGCTTGCAAGGTACCGTTGCGGAAAGCCGTTTCGTCGATCAGCGCAGCGTTTCCGGCGAACCATGATCGCGCGTCCGTGTGCGGAAACAATTCGGGCAATCTTTCATAGAAGGTCATGTCATGGCCAAAAATCACCGTCGCAGGCGCTGCCATGGTTTTCTCTACGTTTCCTTCCATGAGACAGGGCCGCAACCGCTCTTTGGCCTCTTTTGACGTGACGAAAACAACCCTTAAAGGACAACAATTGGCACTGGTCGGTCCCCATTTGGCGAGGTCCCAAATTTTCTTTAATAACGCCGCGCCAACCGGCCTGTCCTGCCATGCATTATGGGTCCTCGCTTTAAAAAAAAGCTGTTCCAAAGCATCATTTTCCAACGGCTGTGCCATTCTATCCTCCTTTCCGAATTTCCTCGTTAAATCATGGGGATGGAGAAAAATTTGTCCAGCATTTCCCCAATTTGACTGCGGTCAAGGAGACTATATCAGCAGCTTCTTATAAAAAGATCATCAGTGCTGGATGTCGTCCAACCCCTCCTCGCCTGTATCGCAAGACGATTTCGCCTTTGTGGATGGACGTTCCCTCATTCGGCACAGATATGACGCCGCTGTTTTCTGAAACGCGGGTGCGCTCCTCCCCCCACTTTAGCGCCCGCACGATGAAAACAGCGGCGTTTTCTTTTTGCCGCCGCCCCATTTTTTCATGGCATATCCCAATCCAGGCCGGCGCTACGGTAGATATCCCTAAAATTTTAAGGACATTTTTTAGAACCAGTTGAAAACGCGGAATTTTTACACCATGTTGGAGGAGGATTAGTTTCAATCCGAACTAAAAATGTGAAAATTAAAAACATTAACTGCTAGCGGGGGCCCGGAATGTCCAATCAATCCGCTCTTTCTTTGGCCAAATTGGCGAGCATCGGCGCCATTGGCGCATCAGCCATTACCTTCATTGTCGGCGATATCATTGGAAGCGCTATTTTCGCAGGTATTTTTGGAATCGTTGCAGCGGCCTTTTCCGCTTTCGCCATGCTCAGCATAGGCCGAGCACAAAGCCAAATAGAGCACGCGGTCGCCATTTGCCAAAAAGTCGACAACGGGGATTTTGAAGCCCGTATCGTCAAAAGCAAAGCCGGCGGCGAAATCAAAGTACTGCATGAGACGCTCAACAACCTCATCGACCGGTGCGACGCCTTTATCCGTGAGGCCAGCACATCGATGGAGTACGTCGCCAACAACATGTACTTCAGAAAAATCATCGAAAAAGGCATGACCGGGTCGTTCAAAAACGGCGCGAAGACGACGAACTTGGCAGTCAGCAACATGCACCAGAAGATCGCCGACTTCTCGGACGTCGCCAATAATTTCGAAACGACGGTTCATCATATCGTCGAGACCGTGGCTTCGGCGGCCACCGAATTACACGCCTCGGCCAAATCCATGTCGGGTACGGCGACATCGACCAGCGAACAGGCCACCGCGGTGGCCGCAGCAACCGAGGAAGCATCGGTCAGCGTCCAAACGGTCGCCTCGGCTGCCGAGGAGTTGTCCAGCTCGATCAGCGAAATCAGCCGTCAGGCCGCTCAGTCGGCGACCAGCTCGCAAGCGGCGGTCGACGAGACCATGGAAACCAATGAGAAAATCAAAGGCCTTTCCGAGGCGGCTCAGAAGATCGGCGAGGTGGTCAAACTGATTACCGATATCGCCGACCAAACCAACCTCCTTGCATTGAACGCAACCATTGAGGCGGCCCGGGCCGGCGATGCCGGGAAAGGCTTTGCTGTCGTGGCTTCCGAGGTGAAAAACCTGGCCAACCAAACCAGCAAGGCGACCGAGGAAATCTCCGAAAGCATTACCGCCATCCAACTTGCCACCGACAACGCCGTCGCCGCCATGGACGGGATTACCAAGACCATGTCCGGTATCAACGAAGCGGCCACGTCAATCGCTTCGGCGGTCGAAGAACAAGGGGCGGCAACCCAGGAAATCGCAAAAAGCGTCGAGCAGGCAAGCACAGGCACCAACGAAGTCGCCAAGCACATCGGCAGCGTGACATCGGGGGCAGGCGAAACCGGCCATGCGGCATCAGAGGTTTTGACCGCTGCCGACGAACTGTCGAAACAGGCGGAAACCATGCGGACCGAAGTT
>Ga0209578_10000647_pt1 | contig 39870 bp, 33 predicted proteins | sample tdAd472_FD_187127 | JGI IMG/M metagenome (GOLD analysis project Ga0209578, IMG submission 187127) | Marine sediment microbial communities from the Atlantic coast under amendment with organic carbon and nitrate - tdAd47.2 (SPAdes)... | ecosystem: Environmental > Aquatic > Marine > Coastal >...
GTTATCTGAACGCGCTCGGCAATGCGCTGGTGTTCAGGCTGGGCCCGGAAAGCGTCTACCTGTGGACGCTGCCGATGTTTCATTGCAACGGCTGGACGTATACCTGGGCGGTGACGTCGGTCGGCGGTACGCACGTCTGTCTGCGCGATGTCGACCCGGCGTTGATCTTTCCGATGATCGCCGAGCACAAGGTGACACACATGTGCGGCGCGCCGATCGTGCTCAACATGCTGGTGCATGCGCCGGACAACGTGAAGCACACCTTCGAGCACACCATCGAGGTCGCGACCGGCGGCGCCGCGCCGCCGTCGACCGTGATTTCCAGGCTCGGCGCCATGGGCTTCAACGTCACGCACCTGTATGGCCTGACGGAAACCTACGGCCCGTCGACGGTGTGCGTGTTCCAGGACGAGTGGGCCGATCTGCCGCTCGAGGAAAAAGCCAACAAGATGGCGCGCCAGGGTGTGCGTTATCCGACGCAGTTCCATCAAACGGTGCGCAATTCGGAAACAATGGAACTGGTTCCCGACGACGGCGAGACCATCGGCGAAATCATGTTCCAGTCGAACACCGTCATGCGCGGTTACCTGAAAAATCCGGCGGCCACGGATGAAGCGTTTCGGGGCGGCTGGTATCACACCGGCGATCTGGCGGTGCAGCACCCGGATGGCTATATCGAGATCAAGGACCGGGCCAAGGACATCATCATTTCCGGCGGCGAAAACATCTCGTCGCTGGAGATCGAAGACTGCCTGTACAAGCACCCCGGTGTGATGGATTGCGCCGTCGTCGCCATGCCGTCGGAAAAGTGGGGCGAAACGCCGCTGGCGTTCGTCATGCCGACCGCCGAGGCCGAAGGTGCGCTCGACGCCCGCGAGCTGATCGATTTCTGTAAAGACCGGATGGCGCGCTTTAAGGCGCCGACGCGAGTCGAGTTCGGGCCGCTGCCGAAGACCTCGACCGGCAAGATCCAGAAATTCGTGTTACGGGAACGCGCGCGCGAAATAGCGGACGAAAAGGACGATTGAATGACCGCATTGATGCAGGGCAAGACGGTGCTGGTCACCGGCGCCTCTTCGGGACTGGGCGAGCATTTCGCGCGGGTTCTGGCGGCGGCGGGCGCACAGGTCGCCGTGGCCGCGCGTCGGCGCGACCGGCTCGAAAGCCTTGCCGCCGAGATCGCGGGGACGGGCGGTAAGGCGCTGGCCGTCGGCATGGATGTGACGGACCGCGAAAGCGTCACCGCGGCGCTCGATGAAGTCGCCGCCGATCTCGCGGTGCCGGATGTCTTGATCAACAACGCCGGCATCGCGGCGGGCGGCCCGGCGCTCGACGTCACCGACGCCGACTGGCACAAGGTCATCGATACCAACCTCGAAGGGGCGTGGATCACGGCGCAGGAAACCGCGCGCCGGATGCGCGACAACGGCGGCGGCAACATCGTCAACACGGCGTCGATCCTGGGTTTGCGGGTGTCGGCGGGGGTCGCGCCTTATGCCATTTCCAAGGCCGCCGTGGTACAGATGACCAAGGTTCTGGCGCTGGAATTGGCGCGCTATCAGATCCGCGTCAATGCGCTGGCGCCGGGCTATATCGAGACCGATCTGAACGCGGATTATCTGAATTCGGACGCCGGACAGGCGATGATCAAGCGCATCCCCATGCGCCGTTGCGGGCGGTTGCACGATCTCGACGGGCCGCTCTTGCTTTTGGCGTCGAACGCGTCCGCCTACATGACCGGTGCGGTTATTCCCGTCGACGGCGGGCATCTGGTGAATACGCTTTAGGATTGTCCAGACGGCATCCTTCGAGACGCCCCGGACATGTCCGGGGCTCCTCAGGATGAGGACATCAACGCAAACCTCATGCTGAGGAGCGAAGCGTCTCGAAGCATGAGGGAAATGAGGGAGACCGAAAGAATGCCATACGCAGACCGTGACGGAGTGAAAATCTATTACGAGGAAACCGGGAGCGGTGCGCCGATCCTGTTCCTGCACGAATACGGCGGTGACAAGCGAAGCTGGGAGCCGCAGGTGCGGCATTTTTCCCGCGATCACCGCTGCATCGTCATGTGTTCACGCGGCTATCCGCCGTCCGACGTGCCGGATGATGAAAGCCTTTACGGTCAGGACCACGCCAACGCCGACGCCATCGCCGTGATGGATGCGGCGGGCCTGGATCAATGCACGGTCATCGGCCTGTCGATGGGGGCCTATACCGGGTTGCGGCTGGCCATTCATCACGCGGACCGGGTGACGGCATTGGTCGCGGCCAGTGGCGGCGCCGGATCGCTCAAAGAAGGGCTGCAGGTGTTCCGCGACGAAGCCTTCGCGCACTCGGAAAAGTATCTCGAAGCAGGGAAGATGCTGGCAGACCCGTTCGCCAACGGACCGACGCGCGTGCAGTTGAAGCGCAAGGACATCCGCGGGTGGGAGGAGTTTCGCAACCAGCTCGCCGAGCATCCCGCCATCGGTGCGGCGTACACGCTGCGCCATGTGCAGGGCGGGCGCCCGTCGCTGTTCGGTTTCGAGGCCGAGTTCAATGCCTGCCGGGTGCCGACACTGTTAATGGTCGGTGACGAGGACGATGTGTGTCTCGATGTGAATGTTTGGCTGAAGCGCGCCATGCCGACGGCGGGATTGCGCGTGTTCCCCAAGTCGGGGCACCTGATCAACCTCGAAGATCCGGCGACATTCAATGCCGAGATCGACGATTTTCTGAAGCAGGCCCGCGCCGGGGTATGGCCGGTGCGCGAGGCCTTCGACGGCAACTACGCCGGTATCGGTCCGCGCTAGTTGCGCGGCTTTACCTTGAGACCCCGCCGCGCGCGGGCCAAAATCACGGCGCACATGCCAAGAGGATACCATGGACTTTACATTATCGCCCGAGGTCGAGGAAACGCGCCTCGCCATCCGCAAATTCGTCGCCGATCGCATCCTGCCGCTGGAAGACGACCCGGCCAGTTATGACGATCACGAGAACATCCGTCTCGATCTGGCCAAGCAGATACAGGCAGACGCCCGCGCTGCCGGCCTGTGGTGCCTGTCGATGCCGAAGGAACGCGGCGGGCGCGGTTTCGATACCGTCGGCATGGCGGCGTGTTACGAGGAAATGAACCGTTCGATTTTCGGCCCGGTATGCTTCAACGCCGCCGCCCCCGACGACGGCAACATGTACGTGCTGAACAAGGTCGCCACCGACGCGCAAAAGGAACAGTGGCTGCAGCCGATCATCGACGGCAAGGTGAAATCGTCTATCGTCATGACCGAACCGGCGCCCGGCGGTGGTTCCGATCCCGGCGGCATGATGCTGACCCGCGCCACGAAGAAAGGCGACAAGTGGATCATTCAGGGCCGCAAGTGGTTCATCACCGGTGCCGGTGTCGCCGATCATTTCATCCTTCTGGCGCGCACATCGGACGAGCCGCGCCGAAACCTGACGGCGTTCCTTTTCCACAAGGACACGCCCGGCTGGGAAATCGAACGCCGCATTCCGATCATGGGGCCGGAGGAACACGGCGGCCATTGCGAGTTGATGTTCAACGGCATGGAAATCCCCGACGAGAACCGCTTGATGGGTGTCGGCGAGGGGATGAAGTGCGTGCAGATCAGGCTCGGGACGGCGCGCCTCACGCACTGCATGCGCTGGCTCGGTCTGGCCAAGCGTTCGCTGGAGATCGCCGACGAGTATATTTCCAACCGCGAAGCCTTCGGCAGCAAGCTGTCGAAGCGCGAGAGCGTGCAGCTTTTGCTGGGCGACGCGGCGATGGATATCGAGGTCGGGCGTCTTTTGACCATGAAGGCGGCGTGGGCGCTGGACCAGGGATCGCGGGCGCGGACCGAGGTTTCGATGGCCAAGGTCGCCGTCGCCGATGTGCTGTTCAAGGCGGTCGACACGGCGATTCAGCTGAACGGCGCGCGCGGCTATTCCAAGGACACGGTGCTGGAATGGATTTACCGCTATGCCCGTCAGGCCAAGCTGGTCGATGGCGCATCGGAGGTGCACAAGATGGTGCTGGCAGGCGCGCTTAAGGAACGCGGCATGGACTTCTGGTCATGGGGAAAGCCTGAACAGTGAGCGGGCGCAACGACGACGCTGTGACGGCGATGGACCGTGACGCCATCAAGCGGCTCGAAGTCTGGCTGGCGCGCCAGTCCGGCGGGCGGGCACAGGTCCGCGATCTGAAACAGCTTTCCGGCGGCGCCATTCAGGAAAACTGGGCGTTGATGCTGGACCTCGACGGCGGCGACTGGCCGGGGTCGCACGATCTGGTGCTGCGCAAGGACGCACCGTCGAACGTCGCGGTCAGCCATGGCCGGGCCGAGGAATTCACGATCCTGAAACACGCGCACGCCGCCGGGGTCACGGTGCCGATGCCGTGCGTGCTGTGCGAAGACCTGGACGTGCTCGGCACGCCGTTCTTCATCATGCATCGCGCCGAAGGCACCGCGGCCGGGCACAAGCTCGCCAAGATGGATGCCAACGACGCGCTCGCCGCCGAGCTGGGCCGCAATCTGGCGCGGATTCATTCGATTGCCGATGCGCCGGATCTGGCCTTCGTTCAAAAGCCCGACGGGCCGCCGCCGCTGGCATCGGTTGCCGAGTACCGCCGCCATCTGGACGCGCTGCCGGGATCGCACCCGGCGCTGGAATGGGGCCTCAGGTGGCTCGAAGTGAACGCACCGGAAAGCTCGGAAGCGGTGTTCTGTCATCGCGATTACCGGACCGGCAACTACATGGTCGCCGACGGCAAGCTGACGGCGGTGCTGGATTGGGAATTCGCCGGGTGGTCTGACCCGATGGAAGACATCGGCTGGCTGACGGCCAAGTGCTGGCGTTTCGGTGCCAATGACCGTGTCTGCGGCGGTATCGGGTCGCTGGATGCGCTGATTGACGGCTACGAGGCGGAAAGCGGACGCCGTGTGGACCGCGATATGGTCGGCTACTGGCAGGTCATGGCGACCATGCGCTGGGCGGTCATCGCTTTGCAGCAGGCCGACCGCTTCGTCACCGGCGGCGAACGCAATCTGGAACTGGCGCTGACGGCACACATCGTGCCCGAGCTTGAGCTGGAGATTTTATCCGAGACCGCGCCCGCCGATCCCGCACCGTTGCCCCAAGACGTCGCACCGGTGCGCCCGCAGCCGTCGCTGGGGGCACTGTTGGGGATTGCCCGCGATATCGTGCGGCACGACCTGGCCTCGGTGCTCGACGGGGATCAACGCTACAAGGCGCTGATGACGGCGAACGCGCTGGCCATTGTCTCGCGTCAGATCGACGGCATGGAAGCAGGTGGCAACGAAAAGGCGGCGGGCCTTGCCGCGAAAATCCGCTCAGGCAGCGGCACGGCGGAAGATCACGCCCTGCTGACGGCGCAGACCCGTGCGACGTTGGCCGAGAGCAATCCCAGGGCACTTTCTTAAGCACCCCCTCACCTGTCCTCTCCCCCACTGCGTAGGGGAGAGGGACTCACGGATCGATACACGGATTCTCTCATCCCTCTCCCCCTGTCAGGGGGAGAGGTTAGGTGAGGGGGGGTATGTCGTTACGTCCTCGGCACCGGGTGGTACTCGCCGTCGAGGCTGAGGAACTCCGACCCGCCGTTGCGATAGAACGTCTCCGCACCGGCGCTTTCCAGAACTTCCAGCATCTTCGGCACCGCACCGCCTTCGCGGCATTTGTCGGCGAAGCGTTTCGGTCCGACGGCATCGAGCAGTTCGAACGGCCCCTTGCCCCACGCGAAGCCCCAACGCATGGCGCGATCCACGTTGACGATATCGTCGGAAATTTCCGGGATCAGGCTCGCCGCATAGGCCAGCGTCGATCCCATGATGTCCCAGCAGAACTTGCCATCGGCGCTGTCGTCGAACATCACCGAGGCATCGACATCGACGGCGACGTCTTCGCCATCGCGCCATTCGCCGGTGCCCAGATCGAAGGTTTCCTTTTTGCGGGACCCGTCGTCGAGCTTGATCATTTTATAGAACCCGCCGCCGGTCTTGCGCCCGAGCTGGCCGGCTTCCAGCATCGCCTGTTCGGCCGCTGGAAACTTGGTGAAGGCCTCGCCCATGTCGCCTTTCGGCAGGTTGATGGCCAGGTTCTTGCCGACGAAATCCATGATATCGAGACCGATCAGATCGATCAGCCCGTAAAGCCCGGTCGGCGGCAGGCCCATGGGCGCGGACATCAGCGCATCAATGCGTTCTTGCGAAAGTCCGGCGGCGCGTGCATCCGTCGCCGCATGTAGGCCGCGCAACATCCAGAAGCAGCCGATACGGTTGCCGATGAAGTTGACGGTATCCTTGGCGTTGACGACACCCTTGCCCATTTCGTTGCCGAGAAAAGCGCGAAACGCATCGATCACTTGCGGGTCGGTCTTTTCGCCCGGCACCAGTTCGCAAAGCTTCATGATCTTCACCGGGTTGAAGAAGTGCGTCACCGCGACGTCCTGGAGCAGCCGATCCGGCATGCCTTCGGTGATATCCCTGAGCGGGATGCCCGACGTGTTGGTCGACACGACCGAGCCGTCCTTGCGCAGCGGCTCGAAGCGTTCGAACAGCTTGCGCTTGGTGTCCACATCTTCGATCACCGCTTCGCAGATCCAGTCGTAATCGGCGATCTTTTCGAGATCGTCGCTAAGCGTGCCGAGCGTGATGTTGGCTTCCTTGCCCGGTGTGTCGATGGCCGGCGGGCGACCGTTGACGATCCGGTCCAGCGCCTTTTCGGCGGCTTCCATCGTGACGTCCAGCAACAGGACCTTGCAGTCCTTCTCGGCGGCCAGTCCGGCAATGCCGGTCCCCATGGTGCCCGCGCCCAGAACGGCGACGGATTTGATCTCGCGGCTCATGCTTTTCACTTTCATGACTTTCGTTTGACGGTTCCGAAGCTTCTGCCTAATGAGGAGGGCAGATTTTGTAAAGACTCCATGCTTCGAGAGGGCCTTGAAGGCCTCCTCAGCATGAGGGTGGAAAAAAGGATGTCTCGTCCTGAGGAGCACCGGATCTGATCCGGGGCGTCTCGAAGGAGAGGCCTCCACAGGGGAAACAGACCATGGTCCAGCCGAAATTCTATGACTTCGAGACGCTCAGCCTGCATGCAGGGCACAAACCCGATGCGGAAACGGGATCGCGCGCCGTGCCGATCTATCAGACGACATCGTATGTGTTCGACGATACGGATCATGCGGCGTCGCTGTATAACCTGGAACAGCCGGGCCATATCTATACGCGTTTGTCGAACCCGACGGTCGCCGTGCTCGAAGAACGCATCGCCGCGCTCGAAGGCGGCGTCGGCGCGGTGGCGACCGCCAGCGGCATGGCGGCGATCTTCCTCGCCATCGCCACGCTGATGGACAAGGGCGGACATATCGTTTCCAGCGGGTCGCTGTACGGCGGCACGCACAACCTGTTCAGCTATACCCTGCCGCGCTTCGGGATCGAGACGACGTTCGTCAATCCGCGCGACCCGGACGCCTTCAAGGCGGCGATCACCGACAAGACCCGTCTGGTATTCGGTGAGACGCTGGGCAACCCGGGGATCGAGGTTTTGAACATTCCCGTCATCGCCGAGATCGCGCACGCGGCGGGCGTGCCGCTGATGATCGACAGCACCTTCGCGACGCCGTACCTGATGAAGCCGTTTGAACATGGCGCCGATATCGTCATGCATTCGCTGACCAAATTCATCGGCGGGCACGGGGTCGCTATCGGCGGCATTGTCGTCGACTCCGGTGCGTTCGACTGGGAAGCGGGCAACAAGTTCCCGACCCTGACCGAGCCGTACGACGGTTATGCGGGCATCGATTTTGCCGAGGAATTCGGCACCCAGGCGCTGATCATGCGCATGCGCGCCGAGGGTATGAAGGACTTCGGCGCCTGCATGAGCCCGGCCAACGCCTTTCATCTGATACAGGGGACGGAAACCCTGCCGCTCAGAATGCAGCGGCATGTGGAGAACGCGCTCAAGGTTGCGGCTTTTCTGGATGCGGCGGACGAAGTCGAATGGGTCAATCATCCGTCGGTGCCGTCACACCCGGATCACGCTCTGGCCAAGGAGCTGTTGCCCAAGGGCGCGGGCGCGATCCTCAGTTTCGGCATCAAAGGTGGGCGCGACGCCGGGCGCAAGTTCATCGAAAACGTCAAGCTGGCCTCCCACCTGGCCAACGTCGGCGATGCCAAGACGCTGGTCATTCATCCCGGCTCGACGACGCACCAACAGATGAGCGCCGAAGCGCTCGACGCGGCGGGGATCGGTGAAAATCTGATCCGTGTGTCGGTCGGCATCGAAAGCGCCGCCGACATCATTGTCGATCTGAAAGCGGGGCTGCGCGCCTCGCAGCGGGGTTGAACCATGGAAACGAAGGTAAACGGCCTTAAGGCACATGCGGTCACCGGCGGCACTACGGCGGACGGGGCCGAAGCACCGGTATTGGTCCTGATCCACGGCGCCGGGATGGACGGCACCGTGTGGCAACTGCAAAGCCGTTATATCGCGCACCGGGGCGTCAAGGTGCTGGCCGTCGATCTGCCCGGGCACGGGCATTCCGGCGGCGATCCCTTGGCGAGCATCGCCGACATGGCGGACTGGGTCGCGGCGTTCATGGACGCTGCGGGCGTCGAAATCGCCAGCGTTGCCGGGCATTCCATGGGCGCATTGATCTCGCTGGACTTCGCGGCGCGCTATCCGGAAAAGGTGCGTGCGGTCGGGCTGTTGGGCGCGGCGGCCGAAATGCCGGTGCACCCGGACCTGATCAAGGCGGCGGAAGATGGCGGCATGCTGGCCCCGGAACTGATCACCGACTGGGGCTTCGGCACGATTGCCCATACCGGTGGGCATCTGTTGCCCGGATTATGGGCGATGGGCGCCGCGGAACGATTGCTGGCCGACGCCCGACCGGGCGCGCTGGCCGTCGATCTGAAAGCGTGCGATGCCTACAAGGACGCACTGGTTGAGGCGGCGAAGATCGACGCCCCGGTGGTGCTGATTTCCGGTGACGAGGATAAAATGACGCCGCTCAAGAACGCGAAGCCGCTGGCCGAAGCACTTGCGGACGTGACGCTCAGTGTGCTGCCGAAAACCGGTCACATGATGATGATCGAACGCCCGCGCGAGGTGGCGAAACTGTTGCTTGGTCTGAGCAGGTAGTCAAAAAGTAACACCGTCATCCCAAACTTGATTTGGGATCCATGGCGATACGGCAGGATTGTTGCGGGTTCTCATAGACCCTGAACCAAGTTCAGGGTGACGTGTTCGACGTCTAAACCGGATCCTTCACCACGCCGCCGAATTCCGCCGCGCACGCCGTCAGCCACTGCCAGAACGACAGGCCGTAGCCGCGTGCGACGTACAGGTCGAACGTGTCGGCGTCGATGCAGTCGATCAGCACAGTGTAATGCCCGATCAGGCTGGTTGCCGCCATGGCGGGCTTGAAGACATCGGGGTCGAGATCAAGCGGGCAGCCCGATGCCAGCACGTCGCGGCTGGCGGGGCCGGAAATCCGGATCACCGTTTTCGCCGACGAAACATCGTTGATCGCCGCGCCCGGTGCGGCTGTGGCCAGATCGGGGATGGTTTTGCCGGTCGCCAGCCAGCGCGCCGGACCGAGCCAGAGCACGCGCCGACCGTCTTTTTCGGCGGCCTTGCCTGCCGCCGGCAGCGCCGTGCCGAGCGTATCGGCAAGCTTGAGCACGCTTTCCGCGTCGTCGTCGCGGCATTCCACATGCACCAGCGAAACGTTGCGGCGTTCGGCAAGTTCGACACCGGGGACATCGCCGACGGCGCCGAACGGGCCGGGCGTATAGGCGCTTTCCAGCGCCGAGCGAGGGTTCAGTGCCTCAACCATGGAGCCGCTCTCCTGTCGGGTCGATGAATACCGGGTCGCAGATTTCGACGGCGATGTGCACCCCCATCACCGGCGACGATGCAATCAGCTTTTCACCGATGCGTGCGCGCCCGTTCTTGAGCAGCGCAAGCCCGATCGGTGAGCCGACATTGGGGCTTTCGCAGGTCGAGGTTACTTCGCCTTCCATGATCACCGGACGCGCGGCGTCGGGATCGCGGACGATCTGCGCGGCGCGCGGAATGCGCGAACGCCCGTCAACGGGGCGGATGCCGACCAGTTGCTTGCGGCCCGGCTCCGTCAGCGCGGTGCGGTCCTTGAGAACATCGCCGATGTAGCGCTTTTTCGTCGACAGCATGCGCCCGAAGCCAAGGTCGTCGGCCGTGGCGCGACCGTTGATCTCGCCGCCGACGACGTGGCCTTTTTCGATCCTGAGGATCCCCATGGCCTCGGTCCCATAGGGGACGATGTCGTATGCTGCGCCCGCGTCCATCACCGCGTCCCATGCCGCCTGACCGTAATCGGCGGGGATGTTGATTTCGTAGGCCAGTTCGCCGGAAAAGCTGATCCGGAACAGCCGCGTCGGAATGCCGCCGATGCTGCCTTCGCGGTACGCCATGAACGGGCAGGCGTCGTTGGACAGATCGATGCCGTCGATGACGTGCGACAGCACATCTCGGCTGTGCGGACCGGCAACGGCGATGGCCGCCCAGTCTTCGGTCACCGACGAAAGCTTCACGTCCAGCTCGGGCCAGACAATCTGTTGGTGGCGTTCCATGTGATTGAGCACCGGTCCGGCGTGCGCCGTGGTCGTCGTCACCAGATAGCGGCTTTCGGCGATCCGCGTCACCGTGCCGTCATCATAGGCGATGCCGTCTTCGCGCAGCATCACGCCGTAGCGGCATTTGCCGATATCGAGCTTGGCGAAGCCGTTGATATAGAGACGGTTCAGGAATTCTGCCGCGTCCCGGCCCTGTACGTCGATCTTGCCCAGCGTCGAGACGTCAACGATGCCGACATGACGGCGCACGTGCGCCGCTTCGCGGAGATACGCATCGCGCAGGCTTTCGCCGGGTTTCGGATACGCCTGCGGTCGCAGCCAGGCACCGGCGGGCACGAACGGCGCACCGGCTTTCGCGTGCCAGTCGTGCATTGCTGTGCGGCGCAGCGGCGTCATCTGTTCGTCGATGGCGTCACCGGCAACGGCCCCCATGGTGATCGGCGAGAACGGCTGGCGGAACGTGGTGGTGCCGACGGCGGGAATATCCTCGCCCCGGTGGCCGGCCATCAGCGCCAGGCCGTTGACGTTCGACGTGCGGCCTTGATCGGTGCCCATGCCGAGCGTGGTGTAGCGCTTCAGGTGCTCGACGGAGCGGAACCCTTCGCGGTGCGCCAGCGCCACGTCCTCGGCGGTGACATCGTTCTGCAGATCGACGAAGCGCTTGTCATGGTTACCGTCCGGCCACGGCAGCGCCCATAACGACAGCGGTCGCAGATCGGGCTCGGCATCCGCGGCAGGCACGCTGATGGTTTCGGTTTTCAGCCCAGCGGCTTCGCAGGCATCGCGGCCGGCATCGGCGCCGCCTTGCAGGCATGCGCTCAGTGTAAAGTCGCCCTTGCAGGCCCCGGCGGAGCGTTCGCGCTGGAAGCTCGTCTTTGGCACGAAGCAGCTTTTGTCGGCATCGAATTTCAGCTTGCCGCGCGACTGCGAGAACAGGTGTACACTCGGCGTCCAGCCCCCCGATACGGCCAACAGGTCGCAGTCGATGACGCGCGTGCCGGTGACGGTGTCGGCGTTCGGGTCGTCCGGCGTGCGGGCGACGATGCAGCGGCTGATGCCGTGCTTGCCGCCTTCCGCGGCGACCACGACATGCCCCGGCAGCACGTCGATCCCGGCCTTGTCGGCGATGGCGCGTTCGTCGTCGGGAATGTGTGCGCGGGCATCGACGATGGCGGCGATACGGGTTCCGGCGGCAGCGAGATCGGCGGCCGCCATATAGGCCGAGGCGTTGTTAGTGAAGACCACGGCGCGGTTTCCGGCGCGCACCCCGAAACGGTTGGCCAGCGCCTGCGCAGCCGAGGCCAGCATGACGTTCGGCAGGTCGTTTCCGGCGAACACCAGCGGGCGTTCCATGGACCCGGCGCAGAGCACGATTTCCTTGGCGCGGAAATGCCAGATCCGCTGGCGCGGTTGATGTGGTGCAGGTTCGGCCACGTGATCCGCGACACGTTCGTTGGCGATCATGGTGTTGTGATCGTAGTACCCGGCGGCCTGCGTGCGGGTGAGCACACGGACGTTGGGCATCTGGCGCAGCGTGGCTTCCTGCATGGCTGCCCACTCGGCCCCGGCCATGCCGTCAACGCGTTGCCGCGAGGACAACAGCGCACCGCCGAGCCGGGGGGCGTCTTCGATCAGCACGACACGGGCGCCACTTTCGGCGGCTGTGCGTGCCGCCATGATCCCCGCCGGACCGCCACCCGCGACGAGCACGTCGCAATGCGCATAGCGATGCGCATAATGATCCGGGTCGGCTTCGGTCGGACTTTTGCCCATACCCGCGATGTTGCGGATCACGTGTTCGTACGTCATCCACAGCGATGCCGGCCACATGAAGGTCTTGTAGTAGAACCCGGCCGGGAACAGCTTGGAAAACACGCCGGTCAATGCGCCAAGATCGAAGCCGAGCGACGGCCAGCGGTTCTGGCTATCGGCAACCAGCCCGTCATAAAGCTCGATCCGGCTGGCTTGCATGTTGGGTTCGGTACGGTTGCCGGTACGAAGTTGCACCAACGCGTTGGGATCCTCGAAACCGGCGCCGAACAGCCCGCGCGGCCGGTGGTATTTGAAGCTGCGGCCCATCAGCCGGACGCCGTTGGCAAGCAGCGCCGAGGCCAGCGTATCGCCTTCATATCCGGTGTAATCGCGCCCGTCGAAGCGGAAGCGGAGCTGCTTCGTGCGGTCGATGCCGCCGCCGGTATCGTTGCGGAAGGCCTGCGCGTTCATTGTGCGCTCTCCTTGATCGGCGGCAGCTCCTCGCCGGGCTTGGCGGTGGCGGCGATCTCGTGTGTCGTGACGTGGCGGCGGACCTTGAGGAAGCGGCGGCAACCGGCGGTGTGCTGCCACAACTCGTCATGCCAGCCGCGCGGATTTTCGCGCAGATAGACGTAGTCGAAGAAAGCCTTTTGATCGTCCCCTTCGGCTCGTGTCGTGGTGCCGCTGTCCGGGCGTTCGAGCGTCGCATCACCTTCGTAGGAAAATTCGGTCTGGGCGCGCTTGCCGCACCAGGGGCAGGTTATCTCAAACATCTCTCGTCCCTTTCGGCGCATCCTTCGAGACGGCAGCCAAAAAATTGGCCGCCTCCTCAGGATGAGGCTCGAAAAATACGCGCAACCTCATGCTGAGGAGCGCAGCGTCTCGAAGTATGAGGTATCCCATCATGTCCTCAGTGCGATTTGGGCGTCGGGCCGACGCCGTTTTCATCGAGCAGATGCCCGGTCTCGAAACGGCTCAGCGACAACGCCTCGTTGACCGGGTGTGGACGGTCCTGGGCAATGGTGTGCGCGAACACATAACCAGACCCCGGTGTTGCCTTGAACCCGCCGTAACACCAGCCGCCGTTGATATAGAAATTGTCGAGCGGCGTTTTCGAGATGATCGGACTGCCGTCCATGGTCATGTCCATGATGCCGCCCCACGACCGCATCAGGCGCAGGCGGGAAAAGGCCGGGAACAGCGTCAGGATGTTCTGTGTGACCTGTTCGAGGCGTGGGAAGTTGCCGCGCTGCGCATATGAGTTGTGAAATTCCAGATCGCCGCCGAACACCAGCTCGCCCTTGTCGGACTGCGAGATATACATGTGCCCCGAGCCGGACGTGACCACGGTATCGATGCACGGCTTAACCGGCTCCGAGACCATCGCCTGCAGGATGTGGCTTTCGATGGGCAGGCGCAGGCCCGCCATCTCGGCGACATGGCTGGTGTGTCCGGCGACGGCGGTGCCGATCTTGTCGGCGGTGATGCGCCCGCGTGTCGTCTCTACGCCGATGACCCTGTCACCGTCGCGCAGGATCGCCGTCACCTCGCAATTCTGGATGATGTCGACCCCGTGCGCGTCGGCGCCCCGCGCATAACCCCAGGCGACTGCGTCGTGGCGCGCCGTGCCGCCGCGCGGCTGGATCAGCCCGCCCAGCACCGGGAACCGGCCGCCGCCGTTGAGGTCCAGCATCGGTACGCGGCGCTTGATTTCTTCGGGGGAAAGCCATTCCGCATCGATGCCGTTCATGCGCATGGCGTTGCCGCGCCGGAGCGCCGCATCGATCTGTCCGTCATTGTGCAACAGGTTGATGACGCCGCGCGGCGAGAACATGACGTTGTAATTGAGGTCCTGGCTCAACCCTTCCCACAGCTTGAGCGACAACTCGTAAAAGTGTGCGTTGCCTTCGAGCCGATAGTTGGAGCGCACGATGGTCGTGTTGCGGCCGGTGTTGCCGCCGCCGATCCAGCCTTTTTCCAGCACCGCGACGTTATTGATGCCGTGTTCCTTGGCCAGGTAATACGCCGTTGCCAGCCCATGACCGCCGCCGCCGATGATGATGACGTCGTAATGCGGTTTGGGTTCGGGTGAGCGCCAGGCCTCACGCCAGTTCTTGTGGTTGCTCAGCGCGTTTCGGGCGAGCGCGAATATCGAATATCGGGACATCGGACCTCCGTGATCCGAAAACCTTAAAGGTGGTGCGCGGCCCTGCAAAAGCATTAAATAAATTAACTTTGAATATTAGTTGTGTTAATTATCTTTGTGACTTCGGGAGATGAACATGAACACCACTCAAGTGGATCCGCCGTTGGAGCTTCGCGCGTTGCGGATGTTCATGGCGGTCGTCGCGCACAAAAGCATGACGGCTGCCGCGCGCAGCCTCGGCCTCACGCAGTCGGCGGTCAGCCAGGCCGTGGCGCGGCTGGAAGCGGATTTGCAGACGGCCTTGATCGATCGACAGTCGCGGCCGTTGCAGCCGACGCCTGCCGGGGCAGCGCTGGCGGTGCGGGCCGGAAATGTGCTCGCCGATATCGACGCCATGGCGCGCGACATTCGCGGTACGTCCGCGCAGGGCCGGCCCCGGGTGCGATTGGGGCTGATCGACTCGGTGGCCTCGACCATCGGCGCGCCGCTGATCCGCGCCATTCGCTCCGACGTCAGCGAGGTCTCTGTGTGGTCCGGTATCTCGCCGACGCTCGGCAACGACTTGTCGGCGGGGCGTCTCGATCTTGTCGTGACGTCCGACCCGGCGCTGGCCCCGGGGGCCAAGGTGCGCCGCTTGATGCGCGAGCCGTTTCTCGCCGTCGTGCCGAAATCGCTGGGGCGGTTGCCCGATAGTATCGATCCGATCCGTATGTCGGAACGCTTGCCTCTGGTCCGCTATAGCGAGCGGTCCGTGATCGGTGCCGACATCGAGGCGGATTTGCGCCGCCGCGGCACCGTGCCGCCCAGGGTCTTCGAGTTCGACGGCACCGATGGCGTGTTCTCGATGGTGGCTGCCGGGCTGGGCTGGGCGGTCGCGACACCGTTGTGTCTGCTGCACGGTCATATGATCGGGCGCGGTGTGCGCGTGCTGCCGTTGGCCGGCGCGCCGGTCAGCCGCGACATATACCTGATCGCGGCAAATGCGCTCGGCGCCGGGTTGGCGGACAGGGTGCGCACCGCCGCCGTCGAACTGATCGGCGGCCTTGTCGATACGGACATCAAGCGTCTGGCGCCCGACTCGGTCCGTCACATCCGCCTCGGCTAGACAAAAAGAGAGGGGACCGCCGATAGGCGATCCCCTCAGTCCGATGGGGGAGAGTTGGAGAAACCAAGCGCGGGGACGCTTGTTCAACCCTCTCAGGTTCGCAGCCGGATGTGGCGATTTCCGGGTGGGAATAAGGCAACTTCGAGGCCATTTGCGGGCATTTCTTTCGCCGTACGGCACCTCGAAATGCTGGCATGCGCCTGATAAATAGGGCAAATTCGGGATATGAAGCGTCTTCTTATTGTCCTTTCCCTGTTATTGGCACCGGGCCCATCGTTCGCGGACGAGAATTTTTCCAACGCCGATCTGCTGCGGAACTTCGATATCATCGCCTTTGGCAACGAATACACCGGGCGTAAGTACGACATCGTCCGCAAGTGGGCGAAACCGGTATTGATGGGGATTCAGGGCAAGGACTATCCGGCGCATCTCGAAGCGTTCATCGACGACGTTGCCAAGGATCTGAGCAAGACCACCGGGCACCGGATCGAGCTTTACTATTCCTATGCCAAGCAGAAGGCGAAAAGGCTCGCCCCCGATTTCGACCGGGGCTACGTCAACGTCATCTTGTATTACATGGAAGATAAGGATATTCCCGCGGCACTCGCCAAATACTGGAAAGGTGACGAGGAAAAAGTCCGTTGGATGGTGCAAAACTCGACGTGCTTCGCCAATTATTTCACCAAGAAGGGCGAGATCGTCGCCGCCGTCATCGTTTTTCCGTCACGCCACCCCGTGAGCTACCACCGCGCTTGCGCGGTCGAGGAAATCACGCAAATTCTCGGCCTGCCGAACGATTCCAATGCGGTGAAGCCGTCGATCTTCAATGATTCGAGCCGTTATTTCGAGCTGACGGAACATGATCGCTGGTTGTTGAAGGCGCTGTATCTGCCGGAAATCAAACCCGGCATGGCGCGCAACGACGCGCTCAGGCTCGCCCTCGACTACTGGAAGCGCGCCCGCCCCGAATAACCAGCACGACGCCGGTCAGGATCAACGCGAAACTGAGCGCGTGGAACGTCTCGAAAACCTCATCAAGAAAAACCACGCCCAGGCAGATACCCAGTGGCGGCACCAGATGCGACGCCAGCCCGGCCTTGGTCGGGCCGACGATGCTGATCGCATGGTTGTAGAAGTAATACGCGAGCAAGGTCGGGAACAGCATGATGTAGCCGAACGCCCAAAGCGTCTGTTCATTGATCGGAAAGCTCAGTCCCTGCGAGGCTTCCCACATCCAGAGCGGGAACGTCGCCACGCCGCCGATGCCCATACTCGCCGCCAGTAGTGTGTTGGCGTGCATGGCCGAAGGTTTCAAGCGGACCACCACGGTATAGATCGCCCAAGCGGTGAACGCCGTCAGGATCACCAGATCGCCCGGTACGAAATTGACGCCGGCGATGGCCAGCAGATTGCCCTGCGTGACAATCAATGCCACGCCGATGCTGGAAATGGCAATGCCGATAACCTGCTGCACGGCGACGCGTTCCTTTAGCAGCAGCCACGCGATGAACGGCACCAGCCCCGGAACAGAGGTTTGGATGATCGAGGTGTTGGTGACCGTCGTCGTCTTAAGCCCGGTATACAGAAGGCACGGGAACAGTGCCGGGCCGACAAGGCCGGTCAGCAGAACGTAACGCCAATGCTTGACCAGCAGCCAGCGTTCCGCCCACACGGTTCGCCCGACGAACAGCATCAGGATCGCGAATGCCACGAGCCAACGTGTACTGACCAGCGTGAATGTCGGTATTTCGTTGGCGATGATGCGTCCGACGACGCTGTGCCCAGCCCAGAACAACGGAGTCAGGATCAGCATCGCCGTGGCGACGCCGACTTGACCCGGGCTCGGTGGTGCCTGGGTGGCCATGCTCAGGCCAGCCTGCGAATGGAAATGCCCTGAACCCGCCCTTTGACCTGAACCGTCTCCGCCGGATCAAAGTCGGCATCTGCCAAGTCGGTGTCGGTGACGATCTCTCCGGCCCCGGCCAGTGAACACAATCTGGCGGAAATATTGACGGCGTCGCCGATGACCGTGAAGTCGCGGCGTTCCTCCGGTCCGATGGCGCCGGAGATCACCTCTCCCCGGTGAATGCCGATACCGAGTGCGCGGGGATAGCTGCCGCTCTTGACGGCTGCCTGAATATCGCGTGCTGCGGCCACGGCGCCTTGCGCCCCGGCATCTCCATCGAAGCGCGCCAGCACCGCATCGCCGATCATCTTGTCGACGTCGCCGCCGTGTTTCTGGACCGCCTCGACCTGCAGCGTCATGATCGCGTTCAGAAAATCGACGACGGTTTCCGCCGGGTTCTGTTCCGAATACCCCGTGAAGTCACGGATGTCCGAATAAAACAGCGTCGTCACCACTTTCCGCGACGTGATCGCACCGCCGTCATCGGCGGCACGCGCGGCGTCGATGGCAGTGCTCGACACGAACGATGACAACCGGTCCTGCAATGCTTTCAGCGCTGCCGTGCGCGCGTCGATGTCGCCCTGGGCGCGCCCGACCAGAACGTTGAGCGCGAGGATCAGCATCAGAAGCAGGCCCGCCGGGACGGCCATTGTCGGGATTGCGGCACGGATTAGGATCGCATCCAGATACGTCACCGGCTCGTACAGTTCGAAGACGGTACGCACATTATGGCCGGCATCGAAAACCGGCACGTAAAGTTCGTACTGGCTGGTCCCGTCGGGAAGTTCCTTTGTGACGATATTCGACGTCGAGTTGTCGATGGTGTTGCGGAGCGCCGCGCCGGGTTCGGTCGAGCCGATTTCGTCGGCGTTGGTGGCGAACAGCACCCGTGTTTCCATATCGTAGACCTTCAGCTCGGGCAGGTTCATCTCCCGGACTTCGTCGGTAAAGGCCTTGCTGAGTAACTCGGCATCGGTCGAGTTTTGAAGCTCGGCCAGCGTCGTGCCGGCCATCAGGTGACGCCACGGTTCAGGCGCGATGTCGGCGACGGCGCGTGCGATCGTTTGCGCCCGGCGCTGTGCCAGTTCCAGATAAATCTTCTCGACCACGTAACCGGCGGTCATGCCGAGCAGCACCAAAAACAGACCGGCAAATCCGACGAACGCGGGAATGAAGCGGCGCCGGAACAGCCGGCTTAACGGGAAGGGTTGTTCCGAAGGGCGTACGTTGTCCGTCATGGCATTCGTGCCTTATCCGTCGCGCTTCAACGATGCGTCAGCCGTTCGATTTCGCGCGATGCCGTCTGATAGTAACTCACTGCCTCATCGATAATCTCGCGCGATGCGGGTTCGTCCACCGGCAGCACGCCGCCGTCACTGGCGCGGAGCGTGCGGACACGGCCCTGCGGGGCCAGTTCCACGACGATGCCGCGTTCCATGTAGCCGACGGTCAGATAGTTGGCCATGAAGGCGCGTTGATGGCTGCTGCCGTTCTTGATGATGTCCTGTCCGAAGAACGTTGAACGATATGGCACGTTCAGCAGACCGAGGATCGTCGGCGCGACATCGATCTGCGAGGCGGTCCGGTTATATGCGCGGGCCTGGATAAAGCCCGGCGAATAAATCCACATCGGGATGCGGTAATTTTCCGGCGGCAAATCGGTTCTGCCGCGCCCGTGACTGGTGTGGTCGGCGAGAAAGACGAATATCGTATCCTTGAACCAAGGTTTGCTTTTGGCGTCTTTCAGGAACTTTCCGATCGCCCAGTCGGTATATTTGACGGCGCCGTCGCGTCCGCTGTGCGACGGGATGTCGATGCGCCCGTCGGGATATGTGTACGGGCGGTGGTTGCTTGTCGTCATGATGTGCGCGAGGAACGGCTTGCCGCTTTCAGCCTTGGTATCGATGGTCTGCAGCGCAAAGTTGAACAGATCCTCGTCGGCGACGCCCCAGATCGTTTCATGGTGGATGTTCTTGTCGTCGATATCGGTGCGGTCGAACACCTCGTATCCTGCGCCGCTGAAGAAGTCGCGCATATTGTCGAAATAGCTGTAGCCGCCATAGATGTACATACGTTCGTAACCGTGCTCGCCGAGCACCGATCCCAGCGACATCAGACCGCTGTTCTTTTCGCGGATCGGCACGGCGCGGCCCGGCGTCGGCGGCAACGACAACGTGACTGCTTCCAGCCCGCGCACGGTGCGCAGGCCAGTTGCATAAAGATGGGTGAAAGTCATGCTGTCGGCGGCAAGCGCGCTCAAATTCGGCGTCAGGCCCTTGTAGCCGCCGAAGGCTTCGACATAGTCCGCGCCGAGGCTTTCGATCGTCACCAGCACGACGTTCTTTTTCAGTTGCGGGCCGTCCGGTTTGACATCGTTGGCGAAGCCATTTTCGTCGGGGGTTGCCGATTTCCGCAGCCCGGCTTCGCGCAACTCGTCGTTTAGCACATTGCTGACGCGACGCTCGGGCAGGGTCGCATAGAACCGATCATATTCCAGATTGTTGTTCCGGAAGGCGCGGAACAGGGCGTAATGGCCGTTGCTGGCCAACTCGCGCTCGGCGGCGTTTTGCTGCATCGCATGCGGGGCCTCGTTGACACCGAAGAAGACACCACACAGCAAAACCGCATAGCCGCCGGCGATCAGCGTGCGATAGCGCCGTTTTGGCGATTCCAACTGGCCCAGCTTCCAAATAAACGGCGCAGCGGCCGCAAACACCGCCAGAACGATACTCCCGGTCCAGAACGCCAGCTTGCCGAGCGGGTATGACTCCACGATGTTGCCGGTGACCTCGCGGGTGTAGACCAGATAGTCGACGGCGATGAAGTTGTAGCGCGACGAAAACTCGTTCCAGAACAAAAACTCGCCGAGTGTGCTCAAGCCCAGCGCGGAAATTGCCGCAAACGCCAGAAGCAGCGCCGTGACGGCATGGGCGCGGCGACCGAAGCGGTTATCGGGCCAGACCAGCGCATTGAGGACAAAGGGAATGCAGATCCACGACAGGGCCGCCAGGTCGTACAGCAAACCGACCCCGAAGATCCGCGCCAGCGGTACGGCGGCGAACAGCGCGCCGTTGCCTTCATAGCTGGTCAAGGCGATGCGGACGATCACGCAGACGGCAAGGTACACTAAGGCGACGGGAAGAAGGACGCTGAACCGCGTCATGTTCCCCAAGGAAATGCGCACGTGTTTATTCCTCCGAAATAGCGTAGCGCCGGGCCGGCATTTTTACACGCCGCCCGGACACCGCTGTACATTGTCGTTTGCAACGGGACATTCCAAAACCGCCGGAACGCCCCGGACGCCGTCAGGTGACGGTGATTTTGATACTGCTCAGACCTTCGACGTGACCTTCGAGGACATCGCCTTTCTGCACCGGACCGACGCCGGCGGGGGTGCCGGTCATGATCAGATCGCCCGGTTGCAGCGTGAACAGGCCGCTGAGGTAGCTGATGGTTTCCGGAATCTTCCAGATCATCGCGTTCATGTTGCCGTCCTGGCGGCGTTCGCCGTTGACGTCGAGGCGGATGTGGCCTTCGGCCATGTGCCCGGCTTCGGCAATCGAGTGGAACATGCCGATGGGCGCTGCGTTATCGAAGGATTTTCCGACTTCCCATGGGCGGCCCATTTTCTTGGCAACGCCCTGCAGGTCGCGGCGCGTCATGTCGATGCCCACCGCGTAACCCCAGACATGGTCAAAGGCATGTTCGACGGAAATGTCGTTACCGCCCTTGGCAAGCCCGACCACCAGCTCGATTTCATGGTGGACGTCCGACGATTGCTGCGGATACGGAAACTCGGCCCCGTCCGGCATCGGTGCGAACAGCAACGAGCTGACATGTTTTTCGAAAAAGAACGGCGGCTCGCGGTCCGGGTCGTGACCCATTTCGCGGGCGTGTTCGGCGTAGTTCCGGCCGACGCAGAAAATGCGGTTGACCGGAAACGAGTCTTCCGAACCGGCGACCGGAATGGTGACGGGTTCGGGTGCTTTGATTACATTTACCATGCGCTTTTTATCCCCGTAATTGGCCGTCGGGTCAACGCAGATCATACGTTGATACCAACAATGCCGACAGACTGGACTCTGGACGGGGCCGGGGCAATCCGACAGACTGCGCGCAAACAACAATCCCGCGAGGAGAGGACTGAGCATGTCGTTTCGTACACCGTATCTGATGTTTCTGGGGGATGCCCCCGACGATCTGGCCGCAAAGACGGCGATCGGGGTCAAGGACTGGCGCCCGGAATGGTGCGTCGGGCAATTGCGCCTGGACGGCTGCAAGGCCGATCTGGGGCTGCCCGAGATGACCCCCGCCGAAGCGGCCGCCGCCGGATGCGGTACGCTGATCGTCGGCATTGCCAACCGTGGCGGCATCATTCCCGACAACTGGGTCGATCCGATCGTTCAGTGCATCGAAAACGGCATGGACGTGGCAAGCGGCCTGCACAAGAAGCTGGCGTCGAACCCGAAAATCGCCGAAGCCGCCGAAAAACACGGTCGTACGTTGACCGATGTGCGCCACCCGACCCGCGACTTCGACGTCGCAAGCGGTAAGAAGCGCACCGGCAAGCGTCTGTTGACCATCGGCACCGATGTCTCGGTCGGCAAGATGTATACGTCGCTGGCGATTTGGCGCGAACTTCTAAACCGCGGCCGCAAGGCGACCTTTGCCGCGACCGGTCAGACCGGCATCTTCATCGGTGGCGACGGGGTGTCCGTCGACGCAGTGATCGCCGACTTCATTTCCGGCGCCGCCGAGTGGCTGTCGCCGGACGCCGATCCCGATCACTGGCATGTGGTCGAGGGGCAGGGGTCGCTCTATCACACGTCCTATGCGGGCGTGACGCTGGGCTTGATTCACGGTTCGCAACCGGATGCGCTGGTGATCTGCCACGATGCGGCGCGTAAGACAGCGCGTGGTCTTGGTGACAAGGGGCTGCCGAGCTTCCAGGAAGTCATCGACGCCGGGCTGTGGGCGGCCAGGAACGTCAATCCGGACGCCAAGGTGGTCGGGATTTCGATCAATACCAAAAGCCTGGATGACGCGGCGGCGGAAAAGCTGTTGAAGGAAACCGAGGACAGCCTCGGCCTGCCGACCGTCGATGCGGTGCGCACCGGCGTTGCCAAAATCGTCGATACGCTCGACTGATCATGGCCCGTGAACTCACCGTAACGGTGCAAAGCTGGCCGCTGGCGCGTCCGTTTGCCATCTCGCGCGGCGTCAAGACGGCGGCCGATGTGGTCGTCATCGAAGTCGCCGAGGCCGGTGCGCGTGGTTGGGCCGAGTGCGTGCCCTATCCGCGCTACGACGAAACCACGGAAAGCGTCGTCGCCGAGATCGAACAGGTGCGCCGCGCCATCGAAGGTGATGCGGCGAATGCCGAAATCCAGTCTTTGATGGCGGCAGGGGCTGCGCGCAACGCCGTCGACTGTGCGCTGTGGGACCTGCGCGCCAAGGAAGCGCATACCTCGGTCGCGGCGCTGTGCGGACTGGACACGTTGCGGCCGGAAATCACGGCGGAGACCATCGGCATCGGCACGCCCGACGAAATGGGCGCGCGCGCGGCGGAACTTAAGGACGCACCGCTGCTCAAGATCAAAATGGACGCCAACGACATCGAAGCACGGTTGGACGCGATCAAGACGTCGGCGCCGTCGGCGCGGCTGATCGTCGATCCCAACGAAGGGTGGACGGCCGACATCGTCGCCGCCAAGGGTGAATACCTGCAACGGATCGGCGTCGAAATGCTGGAACAGCCGGTGCCCGCCGGTGACGATGAGGGATTGCGCGGCATCGCGAGCCCGGTCGCGCTGTGCGCCGACGAGGCACTGCATACCTCTGCGGACCTCGACGGTCTCAAGGGCAAGTACGACATGGTCAACATCAAGCTCGACAAGACCGGCGGCCTGACCGAGGCGCTGGCGCTCAAGGCCAAGGCCGAAAGCATGGGCTTCGGCATCATGGTCGGCTGCATGGTCGGCACCTCGCTGGCCATGGCCCCGGCAACGCTGGTCGCGCAGGGCGCGAAGATCGTCGACCTTGACGGGCCGCTTCTGCTGAAGGAAGACCGCAAACCCGGTCTCGATTTCACCGACGGCATGATCCACCCGCCGAAACCCGATCTCTGGGGCTAGCCTCCTCACCTGTCCTCTCCTCCATTTCTGGAGGAGAGGGACCCTGACGATATACCGCGTTCCGTTCTTATCCCGCTCCCCCTCCCAGGGGGAGAGGCTAGGTGAGGGGGCAATGTCTCTCTGCACCGAAAATCGCTCTTGGAAATTTAATCCGGGCGTGGGGCACGCGGCCCCCAAAAAAGCGCCCCGGCCTTCCATAACGGTTTCCGAGGCCGTCATAGGCGGTACGGGAAAAACGGATTATGTTGATGATTATGATGTGTCAGCGCTTGAGAACTATCTGCTTAGCTTCCTTTTTCTTACTTTGCCCGGCTATTTCGGACGGGGAGGAACGGCCCTTGGTGGACCCTTTGGAAAGTGTCTGCGCATTGGTCGAAAGCGCTTCCGAGAGTTGGCGAACCCCACACGTCGTAACAGACGCGGAACGAAAGATTTTCGTCCAATGCGCATTCGAAATGACGCGTCACGATGACGTTAACTTTTCGCTTCGTGCTGCACGGGAAATTTTCGCCCCGTACTTGTTGCCGCGCGCAATGGAAGACGCCCTTCACCAGACATACGACATCAAACGAGTTAACAATTTGGCGAAGCTTGAGTTTGCCGGTGCTTACTTCGCCCGGAACCAGCCAATCCAAACGCAGCAATCAGCCGTTTATTGGTTGACGGAACTCGTTCTTTCCCGTTCGCCCTGCATGATTCAGGCGATGTACGTATTGGGAAGTGTTCTGTCCCGGCCCGTGGAGGAACAAGTTATCAAGCGATCAGCCGCGTTGAGTTATCTTATGATTGCGGCACAGGAACACTATCCGCCGGCTATGATCGTGTATGGAGAATACTTACTGAGCGAAGGTGAGGATAATCGCAGCGTGGCGCGCGGATTCGGATTCTTGCTTGCCGCAAAAGAACTGGGTGAGACCAAGGCGCGCGCCATTGAAGATTTCCGCCACGGCCTCACCGCAGGACAGTTAAAAGACGCTCGCATACAGAGCGATATTATCCTGAATGGAACGCCCAGTGCGGATTATCGGGATTGCGGCAATTGAGCTTCAAGCGTTTCGATTTCGGATAGAGTTTCTTTCAACCTCGCCTGAATAAACTCTCTGCGGAATTTGATGCTGTCAACTTCATGTGTCAGCTCGTTCATCCGCGTGTACGCATCGGCAAGTGCTTTGCCCTTGACCCCGGAATCCAATGTGCCGGTCAAAACGCCACCCCAACCGCCTTTAAGGATAGCACCTGCGAGCCCGGATGATATTTCACCCGGTGCTGTCGCTTTTTGATTTTCGTAGTCTTTCGCTGCTTCTGCCAAGTCTGCCTCACTTTTCTTCAGATCAGAATTCAGCTCTACGATCAGGGCTTTGAACTCATCAATGTTCGCTTTCAGGTTCTGAATGCGCGAGCGAAGTGCGGCAGCTTCACTCTGCCCGGATCGTGGCGGTGTGTCGTCTGCCGGCGGTTTCTGTGGCGCGTCCGGTTTGTTCGGTGCCTGCGGCGGTTCCGGCGTATCCGCGGTTTCGCCGGTCTGTCTGGCGGTGACGGGACGGGCCGCCGGTTGACTGACCCGCTCGGCGAGTGCCCTGACCGTCTGACCGGCGACTTTGGCCAACGTCCGGATGGTCTCGCCGCCCGGATTGATCCGGCCATCGACCTTGAGGCCGTGTCGTTTTTGGAACTTGCGTGTGTCAATTCTATTTATTGGCAGGTAAAGCAAGCCGCCGAAACCCGATCTCTGGGGCTAGCCTACTTCCCGTCATCCCGGACGGTAGCCGCGCCCGAAAACCAGAGGTTTTCGGCGGCAAGGCTTGCGATCCGGGACCCATGGCCGCGCTCGTCGGCTGAATGAATATGGGCCCCCGCCTTCGCGGGGATGACGATTAGTTGCTGTTTTCCGTTCAGGGCTTTCCAATCGGCGGGCGAGGGACTACTTAATCCCTCATGCAACCGGTCATACAGATCAAGAATCTCCAGAAGTCCTATGCGGGCGGGTTTCGGGCGCTCAAGGACATTAATCTCGACATCGACAAGGGCGAGATCTTCGCGCTTTTGGGGCCGAACGGCGCCGGCAAGACGACGCTGATCAGCATTGTCTGCGGTATCGTCAACGCCTCGGAAGGGTCCGTCACCGTCGACGGCTTCGATATCGGCACCGATTTCCGCGAGACCCGGTCCCGCATCGGTCTGGTGCCGCAGGAACTGACGACCGACGCCTTCGAGACCGTGTGGGCGACGGTCAGCTTTTCGCGCGGGCTGTTCGGCAAGCCGCCGAACCCGGCGCACATCGAGAAAATCCTCAAGCAGCTTTCGCTCTGGGACAAAAAGGACAGCCGCATCATGACGCTTTCGGGCGGCATGAAGCGCCGTGTGCTGATTGCCAAGGCGTTGTCGCACGAGCCGTCGATCCTGTTTCTCGACGAGCCGACGGCGGGCGTCGACGTGGAACTGCGCAAGGACATGTGGAACGTGGTGCGCGGGCTGCAGGAAAGCGGCGTCACCATCATCCTGACCACGCATTATATCGAGGAAGCCGAGATGATGGCCGACCGGGTCGGCGTGATCCGCAAGGGTGAGATCATCCTGGTCGAACAGAAAGACACGCTGATGCGCAAGCTCGGCGAAAAGCAGCTCGCCATTCACCTGCAGGCCAAGCTGGATAAAATTCCGGCGGCGCTGAAAAAGTACGATCTCGCGCTTTCGGATGACGGCGAAACGCTGGTCTATACCTACGATACGGCGAAGGGACGCACCGGGATCACCGGGCTGCTCGGCGATCTGAACGACGCCGAAATCCGCTTCAACGATATCGAAACCTCCGAACGCTCGCTGGAAGACATTTTCGTCAATCTGGTGCACGAGGAAAAAGCGGAGGACGGGGCATGAATTTCCGCGGCATCCTCGCCATCTACAAATTCGAAATGGCGCGCACCGGGCGCACGCTGATGCAGAGCATCGTCTCGCCGGTGATCTCGACGTGTTTGTATTTCGTTGTCTTTGGCGCCGCCATCGGGTCGCGCATCACCGAAGTCGACGGCGTCAGTTACGGCTCGTTCATCGTGCCCGGCCTGATCATGCTGTCGTTGTTGACGCAGAGCGTATCGAACGCGTCATTCGGGATTTATTTCCCGCGCTTTTCCGGCACCATCTATGAAATTCTCTCGGCGCCCGTGTCGTACCTGGAAATCGTCATCGGCTACGCCGGCGCGGCGGCGACCAAATCCGTCATTCTCGGTCTGATCATTCTGGCGACGGCGGGCTTCTTCGTGGAACTGCACATCGCACATCCGTTCGTCATGCTGGGCTTTCTGCTGCTGACGTCGGTCACCTTCTCTCTGCTGGGCTTTATCATCGGCATCTGGGCCGACGGGTTCGAAAAGCTGCAGATCGTGCCGCTTTTGGTGATCACGCCGCTGACGTTCCTGGGCGGTACGTTCTATTCCATCGATATGCTGCCGCCGATCTGGCAGAAAATCAGCCTGCTCAACCCTGTCGTCTATCTGATCAGCGGGTTCCGCTGGGCATTTTACGACAAAGGCGACGTCAGCATTCTTGCCAGCGTCGCCATGTCGGCCGTGTTTCTCGCCATCTGCCTTGTCCTGATCGCGTGGATCTTCCGCACCGGGTATCGGCTGAAGGACTAGCCGCCAGTTCGCCCTTATCCTTCGAGACACCCGCTGTCACGGCCTCCTCAGGATGAGGGCGAAAATTAAACCCTCATGCTGAGGAGCGAAGCGTCTCGAAGCATGGACCTCAACTACGTTCAGGCTGACGAAAAATCCAAATTACTCAGGTCTCGGCATGTTCTTCATGCCGACGTAGCCCGGTAGTGCCTCGACCCGTTTGATCCACGCATTCATCGCCGGATAGGCGGACATGTCGACGTGGCCTTCCCAGGCCATGGCGGCATACGGATAAACGGCGATGTCGGCGATGGTCGGGCGGCCGCACGCCAGCCATTCGTGGTTTTCCAGCCAGCCGTTGACGATCGTCAGCGTTGCTTCGCCTGCCTTGCGCACCGCTTCCTGATCGCCCGGGCGGTTGAAGATGACCATGGCCCGCGCGATGGCCGGGCCGTTGAACATTTCGTTCGCCGCCAGCGACAGCCATTGCTGCACTTGGCCGCGTTCCACGGCATCGTCGGGGTACCACTCGGTCGCGCCGTGCTTGGTGGCGAGGTAGACGAGGATTGCCTGTGAGTCCCAGATCACCGTGCCGTCGTCGTCGATGGCGGGCACCTTGCCGACGGGGTTGATTGCCAGGTATTCCGGGGTTTTCTGCTCGCCTTCGGGCAGGTTGACCGGCACCTTTTCGTAATCGATGCCCAAAATGGACAGCATCATGCGGACTTTGTGGCAATTGCCGGAGATCGGCACATCATAGAGTTTCAGCATCGTCGTTCCCTCGTTATTGTATCGTCAGTGAATGCGTTGCCCCCAGTTTCCATGGGGGTGCGCGTGGTGTAAACCGGTTGCATGAAAGATCAGTACTTGAACGACGAATTACAAGCGATCCGTGACAGCGTCGAAAAGCTGTGCGCGGATTTTCCGGGCGAATACTGGCGAGAACTGGACCGCGAACGGGGCTATCCGACGGCGTTCGTGCAGGCGCTGACCGACGCGGGCTATCTGGGCTGCCTTATTCCCGAGGAATACGGCGGTTCCGGTCTCGGCATTCGCGAAGCGGCGACGATTCTTGAGACCGTGCACCGCTCGGGTGGCAACGGCGCCGCGTGCCACGCGCAGATGTACATTATGGGCGCGCTGTTGCGGCATGGCTCGCAAGAGCAGAAGCGGACTTACCTCCCGGAAATTGCCTCCGGCGCGTTGCGTCTGCAGGCGTTCGGCGTGACCGAGCCGACCAGCGGCACCGACACCTCGCGCATTCGCACCCAGGCCGTCCGCGATGGCGACGATTTCATCGTCAACGGGCAGAAGGTCTGGACGTCGCGTGCCGAACATTCCGATCTGATGCTGTTGCTGGCGCGCACGTCGCCTCGCGACGAAGGTAAAAAGCCCCACGACGGGCTGTCGATCTTTCTCGTCGATATGCGCGAAGTGCTGGGCAAAGGCCTGACGATCAAACCGATCCGCGCCATGCTCAACCACAACTCGACGGAAGTGTTCTTCGATGACATGCGTATTCCCGCCGACAGCATGATCGGCGAGGAGGGCAAGGGGTTCCGCTATATCCTCGACGGTATGAATGCGGAACGCATCCTGATCGCGCACGAATGCATCGGCGATGCGCGGTGGTTCATCGACAAGGCCAGCACCTATGCCAAGGAGCGCGTGGTGTTCGACCGGCCAATCGGCCAGAACCAGGGCATTCAGTTCCCGATTGCGCAGGCGTATGCGAATACCGAAGCCGCCGCGCTGATGTCGGGCAAGGCCGCCGACCTGTTCGATGCCGGAGAAGCGTGCGGTGCCGAAGCCAATATGGCCAAGCTTTTGGCGGCCGACGCGTCATGGCACGCGGCGGACACCTGCATGCAGACATACGGCGGTTTCGCCTTTGCCGAGGAATACGATATCGAGCGGAAATTCCGCGAGACCCGGTTGTATCGGACGGCGCCGATCTCGGCCAACCTGATCCTGTCGTACATTGCCGAACATGTGCTGGGGATGCCGCGGTCGTTCTAGGCGGCAAATCACGCTCTTGTCCCGTCATCCTGAACTTGTTTCAGGATCCATGGAACGCGCTGCAGGCGTCATGTGAAATCATGGGCCCTGAATCAAGTTCAGGGCGACGGAGGCGTGGCAGTAATCTGTACGGCTTAGTTCGGAACGGACATCACGCCGGAGGATACCCGTTCGCGCCACTGCGCCAACTGGTTGCGGCGGTTTTCCTGAAAGCGGGTTTCGCGGCTGCTTTTGAACGCGTTTTTAAGTTCGCGTTTGCGCTTTTCTTCCAACTCCGCCTTACGCACCGCCAAGAGGTGCTGAAGCTGTGTGGCGCGACCGCGTGCCGTGCGCCACGCTTCGAGCTGTTTCTGGCGCCGCACTTCCGGGTCGAGATCGTCGCGCAGTTTGCGCGCCGCCGTCTTGAGCTTCGTGAAGCGGGCATTCAGCGCGTTGGTCCGCGCCCGATCGATGGGCATGATATTGTACATGCGCGGTGCAGGCGCGGCTTCGCTGTCCGATGCACGGGCGGAGCGTACACGCTCGCTTTCCACCGGTTCGGTCCCGTTCAAACCGGCCCAGAATTTTTCCACCTTACCGCGGTAATACTCGGTACGTTTCGGGGTGCGGGAATGATAGTAGCCGGCGGCCTCGCCCCAGCTCGCGGCGCTGTCGCGGAGCGCGGTCAGGAACTGCGCCGCATAGGCGACGTTGATATCCGGGTCCATGGCTTCGGCGGCATTGTTGAAGTTGTGGCCGTGGAAATGCAGGTTCACCTGCATGCAGCCGACGTCGATGTTCTCGACACCGGCGGCTTGCAGGCGGCGCACTTCGGCCATCGCTTCGGCCTTGGTCGCGAAATACGATCCGGGGCCGCCCGACGTGACGGTCCATGGCCAGGCACGCACCTTACGCTGGGTTTTCGACCAGCGGCCGGACTCGGCCAGGGAAATCGCCTGCAAGAGCTTGTCCGGCACGTCCGAAATCCGCTCCCAGCGCTGTGTCGCCCTTTCGCACACCGCGAACGCGCGCTCCTCGGCATGGGCCGGGATATTGATATCCGACAAAGCCACCGTGGCCGTGACCAGCAAGGCTACCGCCGCGCCGACGGTGGCGCTGAACAATATCAGCCAGGGCCGTGTATCGCTGTTGATCCTCAAAGTCCCGCTCCTTTACCCATCCCATCGAAGCAAGAGCGATGCCAATCTTTCATCGCTGCGTTAACCAAGATTCGCGCAATAAAATCAAAGAACTATTAACGGTGCGGCGGGTTGAGCGGCGACACATGGCGGGGCAGGCGACCACAGGGCGGCGATATCTGCCGGGCGGGCGGAAAAACGTGGCAAAAACGTCACGCTCAGGGGCAAGATTTACCGGTTTTTAAAAAAAATGACTTTTTTGTTTGCAACTGCGAGAAAAGCCTTTAATTTGTGCATTGCAGCAACGAACTGGCGATTACACATTGTCACTAAGCTGCTGCAACTTGGATGTTTCCTCCCAAATACTCGGGCCGTGCCGTAGGCACGGCCCTTTTTTTGCAATGCGGTAAATATTGCATTCGCACACGCGCGATTGTGCGAAAAAGCGCAATTTGTACGTCGAATAAGGATTATCGGTGCGCGCCGCGGGTGTTGGCCGGAACTAAGGCCTGTCCGGCGGCGTGGCGGCGCCGGGGCCGAGCGGGCGTTGCAGGATAATCTGGTCCATCCAGCGGCCGAATTTGAAGCCGATATCGCGCACCTTGCCGACGTGGACGAATCCCATCTTCTCATGAAAATCGATGGACTGGCGGTTCTGCGAGTCACCGACGATGGCGATCATCTGGCGGAATTTAAGGTCGGTGCAGGTATCGATCAGCTTTTGCAGTAGTTCCCGGCCAATGCCGGCGCGGCGCAACGTGTCGTCGATATAGATGGAAATCTCGACGGTATCGCGATACGCCGGTCGGGGCCGGTAGGCGCTGGCATAGGCATAGCCGCACACCGCGCCGTCGCGTTCAGCGACGAGATAGGGATATCCGGCGTCTTCGATGGCGTGCGCGCGATGGGTCATTTCGGCGGCATCGGGCGGCGTCAGTTCCCAGCTTGAGGCGCCGTGCAGCACATGGTGGCCGTAAATTTCGGTGATCCGCGCCATATCGGCGTCGGTGCGCGGGCGGATATCGGGGGGCGGGGTGCCCAAAGCCGTTTATTCCGCGGCCAGCGGCGGGGCCAGCACGTCCGGCGCGAGATCGCTCAGCCGGGCGATCAAAAGCCGCATGCGCTCCGCCAGGCGGTCGAACTCGGGCAGGCGGCGAATGTTGACCTCGTCCATATAGAGTGCGCGGTTGATTTCGATCTGCAGTGTCTGCACACCGGCGTGGTGGCGGGCATAGTGCCGCGTCGTGAAACCGCCGGCGTAAGGTTTGTTGCGTTGTACGCTCAAACCCAGATCGCGCAGCGTCTGTTCGGCGATATGCGTGATTTCGCGGACGCACGACGAGCCGTGGCAATCGCCCAAGACGATATCGGGGTTGCCGAAAGTGGTATTGGCGCTCGGCAACGCCATCGACGGCATGGAATGGCAGTCGATGATCAGGCAGCGGCCGAATTTCTCCAGCGCTGCGTCGATCAGGCCCTGTAGCGCCGCATGATACGGCTTGTAATGGGTTTCGATGCGCCGCACCGCATCGTCGAAATCGAGCGTGCAGTTATAAATTTCCGCCCCGCCGGCGACGATCTTGGCGACCGTGCCAAGTCCTGCGCCGACGCGGGGCGACGTCGTGTTGACCCAGCCCGGCAGCGCCGAATGGAACATATCGGGATCAAGCTCATACGGCTCGCGGTTCACGTCCACATAGGCGCGCGGGAAATGCGCGCGCAGCAGCGGCGCGCCGAAATCGGTGGCGGCGGCGAACAATTCGTCGACGAAAGCATCTTCGGAGCGGCGGATCGCATTGCGGTCGAGCCGGGATGCCTGCAGGAACGCCAGCGGATAGCGCCGTCCGGAATGGGGCGAGGCAAAGACCACCGGCGACGACAGCACGTCCGGGCGGACAATATCGAATCCCGGTGTCAGATCGTTGTCGATGTCGCTGGGCTGTAACTCGTCACCGGTCATACGTCAGGTCGTCCGCTCCGTCTGAAAGCCTTCCCCAGGCGCAAAAGGCGCGCGGGTCAGGCCGGAATCGCATGCAATTAAACCGCCCCCGGTGAAAGCTGGCAAGTTCGGATGATTTTCTTTGTCCGGTATCTTGCAAAGCGCACGGAAATCACTATAACCGCCTCTCTGACACGCAAATATCCCGTGTGTCGCAAGGGCGCGTAGCTCAGCGGGAGAGCACCTCGTTGACATCGAGGGGGTCACTGGTTCAATCCCAGTCGTGCCCACCATGAAAAACCCAGGCCAAAAGCCTGGGTTTTTGCTTTTGGTGGCACGACAAACATGAATATGAGCGCGCATAGGCGCGCGGGCGTGCCCACCATGAAAAACCCAATGGGATTCTGGGCCAAAAGCCTGGGTTTTGCTTTTGGTGGCACGACAAATATGGATGTGCGCGCGTTCTCCGTCCGCTGCTCATAACCCGCGCCTTTCGCTTGCCGCCTTCTCATTGTTGCCGCGCCATACAGGCTTGATAGAATGATCGCTTAATGGTTTGGCGGCCCGGTGCCGGTTGTTTGCGCAGCCGTCTACGCGCCCGTCGGAGGAAAATGGACAACGCTTCCGATCAGATGCCTCCGGATTCCGATCTGCGCGAGGCCATCAAGACGCTGAACGCGCAGTTGCGCCGTACGGCCAACGGCAATGCGGTGATTCCCGTCATCGCCAACGGGGCCGAGCCAGCGCTGGTCGAATTGGCCGAGTTGGTCAACGGCATCCTCAGCGACACGCGCAGTGACGTCGACCGTCTTGAGGATGCCAACCGCGATCTGGATTCGATCATCCGCCAGCGCACTGCGGAACTCGAATACGCCAAGACCATTGCCGAGCAGGGCAGCACCGCGAAGAGCAAGTTCCTCGCGCAGATGAGCCACGAACTCAGAACCCCGCTCAATTCGATCATCGGCTTCGCGCAGCTGCTTCTCGACGGCAACAAGGAAAAGTTGAGCGAACGCCAGAGCAAGCAGGTGAGGTATATTCTGCGTGGCGGACGGCATCTGCTGGGGCTTATAAACGACGTGCTCGATTTGTCGAAGGTCGAAAGCGGCAAGCTGGACCTGCAGATCGAACCGGTCGATACGCAATCGGTGATCGCCGAAAGCCTGCAGATCATTTCGCCCTTGTTCGAGACATACGACGTGAGTTTCGAAAACCGGATCAAGCCGAATTTCAAAATTCCCGCCGTCGTCGGCGATTTCCGGCGTATCAAGCAATGCCTGATCAACCTTTTGAGCAATGCCTGCAAATACAACAAGCCGGGCGGCATGGTCTGGATTGACGCGCTTGTTTTTAAGGGCGACCGGTTGCGGCTGATCGTCGGCGATACCGGCTTGGGTATTCCCGAACGCAAACAGCATGAATTGTTCCGCCCCTTCTCGCGGCTCGGCCGCGAGGAATTGGAAGTCGAGGGTTCCGGCGTCGGTCTGGTGCTGACACGGCTTCTGGTCCACGCCATGGACGGCGTACTCGATTTCGAGTGTGTCGAGGACGAAGGTTCGTTGTTCTGGTTCGACTTGCCGGTGACCGATTTGCCGGGCGCGCGGAAACACGAAACGGATATGACGCCGGTCATTCTCGACCGCCGCCCGCAAGGTGTCATTCTGTATATCGAGGATATCGCATCGAACGTGCTGTTGATGGAAGACATGTTGAGCGAATACACCGACGTGCAGGTATTGACGGCACCGTCGGCGGAGGACGGCATTATCCTCGCCCAGGAGCAGCTGCCCGACCTGATCATCATGGACCTGAACTTGAGCGGCGGGATGAACGGCATCGACGCGACACGTTATTTGCGCAGCGTCGAGTCGACCAAGAACATCCCGATATTTGCGTTGACCGGCGATGTTCAGAACAATACACGTGCGCGCTGCGAAGAGGCGGGGGCCGATAAATTCTTTGCAAAGCCGTTCGTCGTGAACGAATTCATCGATGCGATCTGTGTCGTATTGGATCAGCGTTTGGGTAGGCTCTTATGATGTCCGAGTTCATCGTTCATATCATCGACGACAACGACGCCAACCGAGAACTGTTTCAGGATCTCATGGATTCCGTCGATCTGCCGTGGGAAAGCCACGAAAGCGCCCTGGATTTTCTCGATAAGTTCGATGTCGAACGCGCCGGTTGCCTGATCCTCGACGTGCGGATGCCGGAGATGAGCGGTATTCAACTGCTCGAAAAGCTGAACGAAGACGGGATCAAGGTGCCGGTCATTCTGGCGACGGCGCACGGTGATGTGCCATTGGCGATCCAGGCGATGAAAGGCGGGGCCTTCGATTTCCACGAAAAGCCGATCGACAACCAGGTGCTCGTCGAAAGCGTCCGACGTGCGCTTGCACACCATGAAGCAGGCCTGGCCGGCGCCGAGATCAAAGCGGCGGCGAAAGCGGATTTCTCAACGCTGACGCCGCGCGAGGTCGATGTCTACAAGCTTGTCGTCGACGGCGCGATGAATAAGCAGATCGCCCATGAGCTGAGTATTTCCCAGCGCACCGTCGAGGTGCACCGCGCCAACGTCATGGAAAAGATGCACGTGCGTAATCTCGCCGACCTGATCAAGAAACACATTCTGCTGCACGGTCGCGCTTAATCGCGGCGTCCCGGCGCCGGTCCGTTACGCGCCGGCGGGCAGTACGCGTGTCCGTGGCAGCGTGATGATGGCGGTCGTGCCTTCGCCGATCTGGCTTTCGAGCGTGAACGTGCCGCCATGCAGGTTGACGATGGAGCGCACGATCGCCAGCCCCAGCCCCGATCCTTGATGCTTACGGGTCAACGCGTCGGCGACCTGCACGAACGGCTGTTGCACCTGTTTCAGGTTTTCAGGTCTGATGCCGACGCCGGTATCGGAAATCCTGATCTCGATGCTGCCGTCGTCCATGGCGGTGGCCGAAGCCGTGATTTTTCCGCCGGCGTCGGTGAACTTAATGGCGTTCGACAACAAGTTAATCAGCACCTGGCGCAGTTGCCGTTCATCGGCGATGACTTCCGGCAGGTCCGTTTCAATGAGGTTGTCGATATAAATGCCCTCGCTGCCGGCGCGTTCCGCCGTCAGGCGGATCGAATCCGAAAAGACCGCGTGCAGATCGACCGGGGCTTCTTCGAGTTGCAATTTCCCGGCCTCGATCCGTGACAGGTCGAGAATGTCGTTGATCAGTTGCAGCAGGTGTTCGCCGCCGGTGCGGATGATTTCCAGATACTCGCGGTGCGTCGGGTTTTCTACCTTGCCCAGGGTGCCGGCCAAAAGGCTGTCCGAGAAGCCGATGATTGAATTCAGCGGGGTCCGCAATTCGTGGGACATATTGGCGAGGAAGGCGGACTTCGAGCGGTTCGCCGTTTCCGCTTCATCGCGGGCCTGGCGATAGGCACGCTCCACGGTGACCCGTTCCGTGATGTCGGTTTCGATGCCGCCGACACCGATCAACTCACCGGCCTTGTCGATGATCGGGAACTTGGTGGACAGAAAGGTTGCGCCGTTGACGGTCTCTTCGTGCGCGATCAGCGTCCGCGACTCGAGAATTTCACGGTCGTGAGCAATGAAGTCCGCCCCCGTGAGGTCGCCGTAGATTTCGAGCGAGTTGCGGCCAAGTACCTGATCCAGTGTTACCCCGTAGACTTCCAGATAGCGGCGGTTGGCCATGACGAAGCGCAGATCGCGGTCCTTGAAGTAAACCGGTGCCGGCGAATTATCGAGCAGCGTCTGAATACGCGCCTCGCTTTCGGCCAGCCGCTTTTCGAGCGCGGCATGCTCTGAGAAATCGGTGTAAACGGTGGTAATATGCAGGGTGCCGTCGGGCATGGGCACGGCGAATTTCGTGATCAGCCAGTCCTTGAGCCCGCCGTCGGAGTGTTTGAACTGCACTGTATACGTCGATGGCGCCCTGGTCTCTATGACCCGGCGGTCGGACTCAACGGCGGCGCTGCTCAGGTCCTCGTCCCAGATTTCATCCGCCTTGCGCCCGACGACATCGGCGCTGACGACTTCGAACGCGGCTTCGAAGGCCGGGTTGATGTATAGATACTCGCCGTCGAGAGACTTGATCATCACTGGGCTCGGTGTGTTTTCGATTGAAAACCGGCCGAAAAGGTCAAGATCGAAGCGGGTAGGCCGATGAATATAGCTTGCCGCCAGCAGCGCCGCCGATGCCGCGAGGATCACGATGTCGCCCATCGGCTCGACCGGGACCAGCCCCGCCAAAGCTGCGGCGCTCCGTGCCGCCAACGCACCCGCACCGGCGAAAAGTGTCAGCGACAGCCTGTCCGCCAGGCGCCCGGCGGTCCGCACAACGGCCCATGCCTGCAACGCAAGTGCAGCCATGACGATGAAATGCGTGACGCCAAAAGCGCTTGTCGTGCCGTCCATCAAGGGAACATGAACGAGATTTAATGCTCTGGAAATACCCTCGTAATGTCCGCCTTCCTATTTTGCTCGTGTGTGGTGATCGAAACCACTTATGGAATGCGAGGTAGACATATCATGTTGCTACGAAAGAAAGTCGAGAAGGAAAGCGCACACAGCCCGCGCCGTTCAAACCGTAAGCGAATCGCCGTTATGGCGACGCTCGGTGCGGCGGTCTTGCTGGGCGGTGCATTTGCCGCGCCGTTACAGGCAAAAACCCCCATCCCCGTCGCGCCGTCGGGTCAGGCGGACCGGACGATGCCGGCCAGTTTCGCGGACATCGTCGAACGCGTGTCCCCGGCCGTCGTCAACATCCAGGTTACATCAACATCGAAGCCGGTCATGACCGAAATGCAGAACGTGCCCGGTAATATGCGCGAGTTCTTCGAGCGCTACTTCAATGCGCCCGGCAACCCGGGCGGCCAGCGGTTCGGCGAGCGCAGCGCGCCTGAACACGGTGAGCAGCGCATCGGCGCAGGGTCCGGTTTTGTGATCGATGCCGACGGCCACATCGTCACCAACGAGCACGTTGTCCACGATGCCGACGAGATCACCGTCACGTTCAAGGACGGTACTTCGGCCAAGGCGACGCTGGTCGGCGTCGATGACAAGACCGATCTGGCGTTGATCAAGATCGATACCGGCAAGCCGGTGCCGTACGTCAAGTTCGGCAAATCGGATGAGGTTCGTGTGGGTGACTGGGTGCTGACGGTCGGCAATCCCTTCGGTCTCGGTCATTCCGTGAACGTCGGCATTGTCTCGGCACGCGGGCGCACCATCGGTGCCGGACCGTACGACGATTTCCTGCAGATCGATGCGCCGATCAACCGTGGTAACTCCGGCGGACCTGCGTTCGATGTGCATGGCAACGTGGTCGGGGTGAATGCGGCGATCTTCTCGCCCAACGGCGGGAACGTCGGCATCGGCTTCGCAATCCCGTCGGAAATCGCCGAGAAGGTGATCGCCGAACTGAAAGCCAACGGTACCGTCGAGCGCGGCTGGCTTGGTGTCTCCATCCAGTCGTTGAGCGAGGACATCGCCGACGGCCTGGGCCTGAAGAATACCGAAGGCGTGCTTGTCGCCGAGGTGACGGCGGATGGTCCGGCGAACGCGGCGGGCATGAAGGCCGGCGACGTGATCCTTTCCGTCGATGGCGATGCGATCAAGGAGCTCAAGGAACTGCCGCGCCTGATCGCCGACATACATCCCGGCAACGACTCCACCGTGACGGTCTGGCGTGACGGGTCGCGCAAGAACCTGCAGGTGAAGATCGGCACGCAACCGACCAGCCGTCAGGTCGCCGCGAACGACACCGGCTCGGATACGGTCGAGGATCATGTCGGCCTGGCCGTGCAGTCGCTGAACCCGGAAATCGCCCGCGAACTGGGCATGGATGAAAAGGCCACCGGGGTCGTGGTGCTCAGTGTCAAACCGGGCAGCCCGGCGGCCGAAAAAGGCCTGCGTCGCGGTGACGTCCTGACCAAGGCCGGCGGTAAGGAACTGAAATCGCCCGGCGATCTGACCGACAGCCTGCAAAAGGCGCGCAAGGATGGCCGGAAGTCCGTTCTCGCACTGGTCAAGCGCGCCGGTGGACAACGCTTTATCGCGCTCCCCGTAGGGGCTGCCTGAACAGGCGGCCTCTCCCCTGGGGCCGGCCGCGTCTCCCCCCGTCTCGGCCGGCCCCCTAGTTTCTCCTCCCTGACGGGCGGGCGGTGTCAAATCTTCGGATTTGCGCCGCCCGAACCGTTTTGGCATTTGCGCGTATTTGGCATTCGGGGTTGGCGGTACGGGGGCGATGGGCCTAAATACTCATGGAACAACAGGAACGATCAATGCGGATACTGGTAGTCGAAGACGACAAGGATGCGGCGTCGTATATCGCCAAGGCGCTCGGTGAAGCCGGCCATGTGGTCGACGTCGCGGACAATGGCGAAGATGCACTCGGCCTCGCCAACGAGGCGCATGAAGTGATGATCGTCGATCGCATGATGCCGAAGCTCGACGGTATCGCCATGGTCGAGCAACTGCGCGCCCAAGGTTCCGCCACGCCGGTGTTGTTCCTGAGCGCGCTCGGCAAGGTCGATGACCGGGTCGCAGGACTGCAGGCCGGCGGTGACGACTATCTGGTCAAGCCGTTCGCCATGGCCGAGCTGTTGGCGCGGGTCGAGGCGCTGGGCCGGCGCAAGGGCGCGCCCGAAACGCAGACCAAGCTGACCTGCGGCGATCTGGAAATGGACCTGATTTCGCGCGACGTGACGCGGAGCGGGCAGCAGATCGATCTGCAACCGCGCGAGTTCAAACTGCTCGAATACCTGCTTCGGAATGCCGGGCGCGTCGTGACGCGCTCGATGCTTCTGGAAAACGTGTGGGACTATCACTTCGACCCACAGACCAACGTGATCGACGTGCACATCAGCCGCCTGCGCGGCAAGATCGACAAAGGCTTCGATGTGCCGTTGCTGGAAACCGTGCGCGGCGCCGGTTACCGCTTGCATGCGCCTGATTAGCGCGCGCCTGGTTCGCACGTCGTGGTTTCGCATGGCGCTCGGCTATGCGGTGCTGTCGATCGTTTCCGTGACCATGCTCTTCGCGCTGCTGTACTGGAACACGGCGATATTCGTTGCCGAGCAGACCGAGGAAACCATCGAGGCCGAAATCACCGGCCTTGCGGAACATTATCGCCAGGCCGGGCTGTTCGGACTGACCGAAGTCATTCAGGAACGCGCGCAGGGCCAGCGCCTTAGCCTTTATCTGCTGACCGACCCGAACCGCCGGCCGATTGCCGGCAATCTGAATTCATGGCCCGCCGATACCCAGCCCGGCACGTGGATCGACTTCGATTATCAGCGCCCCGTCGGTAGCGGCATGGTCGAACACCGTGCGCACGCGCGTCATCTGGTATTGCCGGGCGGGTTTCATCTTCTCGTCGGTTATGACGTGCAGGATCAGGTGCGGCTCGAGCGGCGCATGCGCCAGTCGATGATCTGGATCGGCGCGCTGGCGCTGGTACTCGGTCTCGGCGGCGGACTTCTGATGGCGCGGCACTGGCTGAGCCGGGTCGA
>Ga0209578_10000648_pt1 | contig 39856 bp, 30 predicted proteins | sample tdAd472_FD_187127 | JGI IMG/M metagenome (GOLD analysis project Ga0209578, IMG submission 187127) | Marine sediment microbial communities from the Atlantic coast under amendment with organic carbon and nitrate - tdAd47.2 (SPAdes)... | ecosystem: Environmental > Aquatic > Marine > Coastal >...
CGGCGGCTGAAGTTTCCTCATCCTGATTCACAACCAGTTGCCCATCCGGCGAAATGCTCAACTGCAGATATTTCAGTGGCCGTGGCGCCGGGCCCGACAGCGGTTCACCCTGGACGTTAAAGCGGCTGCCATGGCACGGGCAGAAGTAGCCTCCGTCTTCGGCCGAGACGATGCAGCCCAGGTGCGTACACACGGCAGACATCGCATACAGTCCCTCGGCATCGCGATAAACCCACAGCCGTTGCTCCGGAAACGCCTCACTGGTGATGTTCCCGAAGTCGGTGACTGGACCGAGTTTCACACGCGGGCTCGACTCCGGCAGCGCCCACGGCCAAGGCAGTCGCAACGCTCCCAACAATCCCCACAGCACGGCAACCATGGCCGACCAGATTGCGGCCAGACCCAGAAAATCCCGCCGCTCGCGAGGCTTCGCAAACCGCTGGCTGGTTTCCAGATCACTCGCCACCGGGGCAGGCGTGTCGTTGGTTTGTGTCATCCCGCTGTCTCCACCTGCGCGTCAATCCGCCAGGTTGTTGAGAAGTTCACACGTTCCATCGTGACAGCTCCGACCGGGCAGCGTTCCGCGCACAGGCCGCACCGAATGCACGCCGTTTCGTCTTTGATGATCGTCGAGAACTCCGACAGATCCGCGTCGCCGACACTCTCCTGGAGCGTGCGCGTCAGTTGTTCGTCACCCGTCAGCCGGTCCAGTGCGACCAGTTCCAGACACAGCTCGGGACACACGTCCGCGCAGCCGCCGCACAGAATGCACTTGCTGGAGTCGAAGATCGTGTTGACGCCGCAGTCCAGACACCGACAGCCCTCACACATCGCCTGTTCCGGAGCAAGTCCCAGTTCGACGACGGCCTGCTGGCTTTGGGTGCGTTCGGCGGCACTCAGCGTTGACGGAGTGCTGCGGGTGAGCTTTTCGTAATCCGCTTCGCGCAGATAATCAGGCAGTTCGAGATGCACGAGCTTCACTTCCGGGACCAGCCGCTGGCCGCGCACGAACTCGAACACCTGCCGCGCGACCTGCTTCCCACTGGCGACGGCGTCGATCAGCAGTCGCGGACCGTGTGCAATGTCACCGGCGAGAAACACATCCGGTGCGGTCGTCGCCTGGGTTTCAGTGTCAAGCTGAGGCAGACCGCGCTCGTTCTTTTCGACGTCTGACGTTGCGTCGAGAAACGACAGGTCCGGCCGCTGCCCGATTGACCAGAGGACGCGGTCCGCCGGAATCGTCGTGAGATCGGACTCGTCGAACTCGGGACTGAAACGTCCATTCTCGTCAAAGACGCGGACGCAGCGCTGAAAGACGACACCTGTCACTCGACCGTTTTCGTCGAGCTGAATCTCTGTCGGTCCCAGGCTGTGATGCCGCTCGATGCCTTCTTCGTCGCCTTCCAGAATCTCCACGTCGTCAGCCGGCAGTTCGTCCAGGCTTTCCAGACTGCAGAGATGCACAGTTTTCACGCCGACCTTGCGAAGTGCCGTCCGAGAGACGTCCACTCCTGTCTGCCGCACGACGGAGCGGGCGACGTCAAACGCCACGTTGCCACCGCCGATCACGACGACATCACCGGCCAGATCGACATCGTGGCCCAGCGAGACGTCCCGCAGAAACTCAATGCCTCCCAGGACTCCCTCGCCGTCAGACCCGGGAATCGGCAAGGCCCTTGATCGCTTGAGCCCCACGGAAATGATCGTCGCGCGGTGCTGTGCCCGAATCTTTTCCAGCGTGATGTCGCTGCCGACCTGCGTGTTGCAGACGAACTCGACACCGAGCGCCCGGATGAAATCGACTTCGGCCGCGATCAATTCCCTCGGCAACCGGTACTGCGGAATTCCCACGGCGAGCATCCCGGCCGGCACGGATTCCATTTCGTAGACCGTCGGCTGAAACCCCATCAGTGCCAGATCATGCGCCGCTGCCAGCCCGGCCGGTCCCGAACCGATGATCGCCACACGCTCGCCATTTGAGTTGTCGGACAGTTCGTCGCGATCGGACAGCAATTCGCGAAAGCTGGACAGTTCTTCGCAGCGCGAGGCATCGCGTTGATCCGAGTGTCCCAGCAGACGCCGGATGAGTTGCATCGGAGACCGACTACGTTCGTCAACGGCTCCCCCGAAACGGTCCGTCACGAACCGCTTGAGGGCGCGAATCGAAACGGCTTCATCCAGATTCCCACGGCGACAAGCCGCTTCACATGGAGCCCCACAGACACGCCCACAGATCGAAGCCAGCGGATTCGGCCCACGGGCAATCAAATAGGCATCTTCAATTCGTCCGTCAGCGATCGCCCGGACATAACCGCGCGCGTCGGTATGAACCGGGCACGCGTCCTGGCAGTTGATCTGCCGTGTCCAGTAGTCGGCGGTGGGGACTTCGACCTGAAACGTGCGCGACAAAAGAACCAGCTCCGGTATGGGTACGGCGACAGCCATCGGACCAACGCATCCCGAACGGATGCGTCGGACGGGTTCCAGCGATCAGCGACGGCTCAGTGAAAAATCGGCAGTCGTCGTCTCACCCGCTTTGACAGTGACCTCGCTCGATTTGGCACGCAGCTTCTTCGGGTTCTCGTACCAGGTCTTCAGCGTGTACTTGCCGTCTGGCACACCTTTGATCTCGTACTTGCCCTCCTTGTCGACCACGGCGAAGAATGGGTTCTGCAGAATGACGACGAAGGCCTCCATCTCTGGATGCACATTGCACAGCAGAACGACGGAACCTTCTTTGTCGAACGTGTATTCACGCTTGCCGCCCTTTCCCCAGGTGCCAAGGTTCTTGCTCGAATAGGAGCGATCCTGACTCTTCGGCCAGAAGACGTTGTGCAAAATGGGATCGCTGTTGAGGAACTCGACCTTCGTCCCCTTCACGATCGGCAGCACTCGTGGTGTAAAGACCAACTTGACCTGATCCATATGAGCCGGCTCTTTCGGAGGCTTCCACTCGCCAGGAACTTTTTCCAGGTAGACGACGACGTTTTCGGGAGTCTTGACTCCAGATGCCTCGATCGTGCCGGCGATTATCCCGCCCTTGTCCTCGTCTGCCGCATGAGCTGCGGCCGACGACCCGATCTGGACCACGACGGCCAACAGAGTTGCAAGTGCGATTTGCTCTAACATTCTCATCTCTTTCCTCCTCGGGAAGAATTCAACTGGTCACTGGTTCGAATCAACGATCTGCCACCGGCTGGCAATCGTGCATCGCCAACGCAAACCTGATGCCACAATTCCGGAAAGCCAGTACCTGCTGGATTCTGTGACCTGTGGCGGCAAACCGGGGCTGAATTCGCTCACGCCAGGAGCGAATTCGCCCCGAGCGCCGTTCTCAACCTGTCACGTCGCAGCAATGTCACGTCGCAGCAATGTCACGGGAAGAAATGACCTGGTGTCGGCGGCATGACGTTTGCCACACGACTTCCAGGCAGGTTTTCAAACAGTCACTCAAGGGGACCATGCAATGTTTTCCTCAGAAACGCCGTCCGATTCGTCCACAGCCAGCACTCCGGCAAATGCCATGCGGCTGAAGATCGGAGTCATGGGCAGCGCGGCGGACAGCACCCCAGTGGAGCACCTCGCTAAATCCCAGAGGTTGGGAACCGCGATTGCGAAGGCCCAATGCATCACCGTGACGGGAGCCTGTCCGGGACTCCCGCTGGCTGCCGCAAGGGGAGCCAGCGAAGCAGGAGGCCTTGTCATCGGCATCTCACCCGGCCTCAGCCTGGACGAGCATCTGCACAAGTACCATTCTCCTTCCGAGTTTCACGACGTGCTGATCTTCACCGGCAGCGGCCTGATGGGTCGCGAGGTCGTCAACATCCGCACCTCGGACATCGTCGTGATCGTGGGTGGCAGCAGCGGCACACTCGGCGAACTGGCGATTGCCTATGACGAAGGAAAGCTGATCGGCGTCCTCAGCGGCACCGGAGGCATCACGGCACTCATCCCGGATATCCTTGCCGCCTGTAACAAGACAACCGGTGCCCGAGTCATTTACAGCGACGACCCCGCAGAACTCGTCGATCAGCTTCTGCACGTTTACCTGACAGAGCATTACCGTCGGCCATCCTGTTTCTGCGAATCCTGCAACGCGCAGGACTCCCCGGCTGAAGACGACAGCACGGTCCAGTGCCCAACCTGCGGCATGTGGCTGAAGCCGGAAGACGCCTTTGAGAAGCGCGAGCTCAACAATGTCGTCTACAGCATCTGCTGCCAACGGTGCCTGAAAGAGTTTGATCAAGTCAGATCAATGACTGAATAGAAAACGGCGATGACTGAAATTGCTTTGAGTTTCTTTCTGCAGAGAAGTATCCGTCATCTCCAGAATTCACCGTACAGCTGAGTCTGTACGCTCGGTTGCGATTCGCGGTGCCGAAACTTTGTTTGTCTCTGCGTCGCCGACGAGCTGCAGCGTGGCGGTTTCGATTCGGCCGTCACGACGATAGACGACGACAACTTCATGCGAAGGTTTCGACAATCGTTCGCGGATCGTAAAGAGCCACTCGGCGGAGCCGGGCACGTTGTCGGCGGTGAGAATCTGGTCGCCCGCCCTCAGACCCTGACGTTCGGCCTGGCTGCCGGCGTCGACCGAGTCGACAACGATTTGACCATCCCTGAAAAGCAGGTGCAGACCGCTGAGGTCCTGCTGATCGGGAACACCGAATCGCAGGCCACGTCGCAAGTGCATTCGTCGGCCAGGGAAGTCGAGCGTCACGACGTGCCGTGACAGCATCCCCAGACCGATCATGCTGTAGCTGGTACGGTTGACTCGGGCGGGCGTGTGCTCATAGCCGGCCAGCTTAATGCCCGACACGAACCCTGAGGATGTCTCCTGCGAACCGGCAAGGGTCGCCACAAAGCTGGTCGATTTTCGCGACATGAGCCTTTCCGCTTCGAGCCGATCGAAGGTCGCTTCCTTCAATGTCCCGCTGATCCCAAGTCCACTGTCAATGATGAATGACTCCGACTCGCCATCGGGGAGTGTGACACTGACAACCGGCAGTCGATGATGGAAGAATGAGATTTCGAGGCTTCTCCCAGGCAACTCCGGAACCTCGCTGAGCACATTCAGCCGTCCCCGGTCAAAGTCAATCTGCAGGATCAGGTGCTGCAGCACATCCATTCCAAGTATCCCGGCGACCGACAGTCCCGTGACCTGTTTCACCTGGGCCAGGTCCGTGCACGCAACTCGGTCCGGGACCGTTACCGCCAATGCTCCAAAAGTGAATTCCGGGGGAACGAACAGATTGACCTTGCGTTGACCTCCAGCCGTTACCGCCTGCACCGACTTATCAATCGGCTCCAGGTGCGACTTCAAAGAATGATCAAAGACGGTCACTTCCGAGCCAGTGTCGATGAGAAACGAATACGACTTTCCCGCGATGACCACCGGAACCAGCAGCGGCCGACCTTTTCGCGCGACGTCGAATGCAGCCAGTGGTTCGCGTGATTCCGGAGCCGTGTCATTCAACAGCTCCAGCCCCGGCGGCAACAGACTGGCCTTCGGCTGAGCTGACTTCTGGAGGCTGGCGACGAGCTGGTCCAAGCGCTGCTGGCACTCCCGGGTCCACGCATGACCCGATCCCAGCCGACTGCGGAATACGGGCAGTACGTCTTCCAGTAGCACGCGAGCCTCATCGCGTTTGTCGAGTGCGTCCAGGACGATGGCCAGATTCATCTTTGCTGCGGCGACGCGCGGATGTTTCGAGCCCAGCTCGATCTCGATCAGTTGGACGGACTTCCGCAGCAACGGCTCCGTTTTCTGAAGCCGCCCTTGAGCCTGATAGATTGTCCCGAGGTTGTTCAGCACCAGCGCCAGCGCTGAGTGAGGCACAGACTCCTGCTTTTCAAGAATCCTGCGACTTTCGACGAGTATCTTCTCTGCCGCCGCGAACCGTTCCTGTGAACGATACAGCGTTGCGAGACTGGCCAGTGCGATGGCCACTCGTGGATGTTCGGCCCCGAACTGCTTCCGTGTCACTTCGACCGATCGCAGCAGGACCTTCTCGGTCCGTTGGGAATCGCCCTTCTGAGCGAGAATCTGAGCGGCCTGAACCAGACACGCGGCGAAGTACGGGAGGCTGCCTTTGTCAGGCTTCGCCGTGATGGTCGCTCCACGTTCTGCATACGCGATCGCCTCGTCGATCTTTCTGATCTGCAGATGCACGATCGCGAGATTGAACAGGCACTCGGCCGTGTTCGCGTGATTCTCTCCGTTGAGTTTAACGGTGACCTGCAGGGCTTCCTTCAGTAGAGGTGTCGCGAGTGCAAACTGACCTCGCTGGCTGTGGACGATCGCCAGGTTATTGAGGCTGATCACGACTTTCTGATCTGGCTGCGGGAACGTGCGAGCAAGTCGCAAGGCCGCGCGAAGCTGTGTTTCGGCAGATTCGAAGTCCTGTCGACCGACAGCATCACGGGCTTTGTCCGAATAAGACTCCCACGCTGCAACTTGAGCCCGAACCGGCAGCGAATCCTCGGCGGGGACCGGCTGACTCGGCTCCGCCTCAGCAGGAGCCGAGGTCAACAAAAGAGCCGTACTCAGCAGGGCAGCCGCGGCAGTCCCTTGCCATCGAATGCGAAATGTCATGGTCTCGATCCCTGATTCCATATTGCGACGCCCGTTTTCGACATCGCAGGAGACGCTTAGAACTTGTAACTGAACTGCGTGTAGAAGAAGTCGACGTCCTGTCCGACTCCGGTTCGTTTAATAAAGTCGCCCGCAAACAGTCGTGAGTAACCAAAGAGAAGGTCGGCGTGTTGATCGACGTTGACCTTGAGCAGCAGGTCCAGCTCGTTCCCGACGTCCGTGCCGGCCGCACCCGTTGGATCGGATCGCACAACACCGCTGCCGGCGTTGTAGAGGGCATCGCGAGCCTCATCGAGTTGATAAATATGCCACCACAGAATCAGCGTGGCTTTGTCGCACGGTTTCAGTGTCAGTCGGAAGTTGGTGTCTCTGATGTTCTGACGGGCGACAAGATCAGTGAAACCCATGTAAAAGTGGCCGAACGGGAAGAGCTGGTTGAACGTGCCCCGCTTGCCGTCAGTCGGATCCGAATCCCCCGAGGCCCAGTCGTAGAAGGCGTGAAACGTCGGGGTCCAGGGCAGATCGGCGAACTTATGACCGAGACCGACCGTACAGAACCCGGCGTTCTGGTCGAGCCCGGCGAAGTCTCCAAACTGCACACCGCCTTCAATTTCCCACAGCCAGTTCTCGTGTTTGCCGTCCCAGCGACCACCGATGGTGTGTGTGTCAAACGAAACTCCCGTCGTGGGAGCACCGCTCTCCTGCAGGCCGAGGTAGTAGAGATCAACCGTCTGGTTCTCACAGCCTTTGTAAGTCGAGAAGACACCGTAGAACTGCTGACTCTCATCGGGATTGTCGAAGTTGTGGTCGTCCGGGACATGCTGACCGAACGGGACTGGCCGCGTCCAGAATCCGTCTATGTTCCAGTCGTCGCTCTGCCAGAACAGCTTCGCTCCGTCGAATGTCCGCCGCGTGTTGGCCCAGTCGAGTGGTGAGATCAGCCGCTGAGAGCCGTACTGCAGCTCCTGTCGCCCGACTCGACCGGTCAGCGTGCCGGACTCGTCGTCAAGCAGTGTCACCTCACCAAACAGATTCAGGAAGTCGGCCCGGTTCACATAAATGCCACGTGTCGGAAGCTCCTCACCGAAGCTGGCAGCATCAATGAACTCGGCAAAGGCGCGGAAGCGTTTCTGGTACCGGACATCGGTGTAGAGCCGCGTGCGGTGCAGCATGAAATTCTCGTCGCGACCGTTGAGCCGCATATTGTTTTCATCGTGAAAACGCAGCCGATATTCCCCGCCAACGTCGATGACGAGGTCCTCAACAGGCTCAATTCCTTTGAGGGCGTCGAACCAGTCTGTCGACTCGTAGCCCGGATCATTCAGGTAGCGAAAATCGTTGTCGTAGAAGACGCCTTTGTACGGACTGCCCGGTTTCTTCGCGGCTTCGGGAGGATCGCAGCACGGCGTGTGACGAGGTTCGACCATTGGAATCACGCTGGCAGCGGATGAGGCGACGTTACCGGTCGCAACCGCGACCTCTGAGATCTGTACGATGTCGTCACTGGCATCCTGAGCGTCCACACATTGTGGCAGGATTAAAAACGGTGCCAGCCCAAGTGCCGTGGCGATGAATATCGAACTGGTTATCAAATGGCGTTGCATCATCATGCTTTCGAAATGTTCTGTGCGCGACCCGTCGAGTATCTCCCAGAGTCGCAGTCCACATGGATGAATCAGTTTCTATCGGGTGTATCGGTACCAGTGTTGTGACCGTTTGAGATCGGAATCATTGCAAACTCAGCAGGGGCCATGTCGCCCCGGTGTGCGGCCGCATTGTTTAACAATGGGGCGATTTCGCTCAGCATCTCTACGGCGTCGGTTCGAAGTGACACGCACCAGCCACGGGAGCGTAAACGCCCATCAGGAGTGCTAATCTGCTCATTCTGACTTCCCGCTGGTAGATGGCGACATCGGCACTTGTGCTCACTCCCTCGTGATTCGCTATTTCCGCTCGCTGACATCAACAATGGGCAACCAAAACAACGTCGCAGCAGCAGCTAACTCGAACAGCTGAAATACTGGCATATCCTTTGCGTTTAACAGACGAGGCAATGGGCTACCATGAAGACGTTGGGCGGTCTCCAGCGGCGGGTCGCTCGGTGGACTGACTCCTGAAATCGATGGAAATTGAAATCGATGATTCCTGACCTCGTTCGATACACCAACGTGCTGGCGATCGTCGGTGATATTCTGAAGGTGCGGGCGACTGGCGTGGGATTCGGTGACCTGGCTGTCGTCGAGAACTGGGATGGACGCACGTCGCTGGGGCAGGTCATTGAGCTGGACCGCGACGTCGTCTCGTTGCAGGTCTTCAGCGGTGGCAAGGGGCTGTCGACGCAGGCGAAAGTTCGGTTCCTCGGGCATTCCATGCAGGTGACGTGTTCGCCCGGCATTCTCGGACGCGTGTTTCGCGGTTCGGGCGAGCCGATCGACGGCGGGCCGGACCTGTCCAGCGAACCGGCTCTGCCCATTGGTGGGCCATCGGTGAACCCCAAAATGCGGGTCGTGCCGCAGAAGATGATTCACACTCGCGTCCCGATGATCGACCTCTTCAACTGCCTGGTCGAGAGTCAGAAGATTCCAATCTTTTCCGTCGCCGGCGAGCCCTACAACCAGTTGCTGGCCCGCATTGGCATTCAAGCGGATGCCGACATCATCGTGTTCGGCGGACTGGGGCTGATCTTCGATGACTATCACGTCTTCCGCTCAACATTCGAGAACGAGGGCATTCTCGGCCGCACGGTGATGTTTGTGAATCAGGCTTCGGACCCGATCGTCGAACGACTGCTGGTCCCTGACATGGCGTTGAAGGTTGCCGAACGGTTCGCGGTGGACGAGGGCAAGCGGGTCCTCGTGCTGCTCACCGATATGACAGCTTACGCCGACGCGCTGAAGGAAATCGGCATCGCGATGGAGCGCGTCCCTTCGAACCGAGGCTACATGGGCGACCTCTACACACAACTCGCCCAGCGTTATGAACGGGCCTGCGATTACAAGGGCGCTGGCTCGGTCACCATTCTTACAGTCACCACCATGCCGGGTGACGATGTGACGCATCCCGTTCCGGACAACACGGGATACATCACCGAAGGGCAGCTCTATCTGCATGACGGAATGATCGATCCCTTCGGCTCATTGTCGCGACTGAAGCAGCAGGTCATCGGCAAAGTCACTCGCGACGACCATGCTCAGATCATGAACACGATGATCCGCCTTTACTCGGGAGCGAAAGAGGCTGAGAAGAAACAGGCGATGGCATTTGATCTATCGACGTTCGACCAGAAGCTGCTGCGGTTCGGCGAGCTGTTCGTCGAACGCTTTATGGACATCCGGATTTCTTTGCCGCTCGACGATGCACTCGACCTGTGCTGGCAGACGTTGCGCGAGTGCTTCGAGCCCGAGGAACTGCTGATGAAGCAGTCATTGATCGACAAGTATTTTCGCAGAAGCCCAGTGCCAGGAAATGAGCGTCAGGAAGCGCTCACTGGCAGCGTCAACGCGGAAGCTGGGAGCTGAACGATGGCTCTGGCACTCAACAAGACGGCTCTCAAACAGCAGCGCGATCAACTCGCGATGTATCAGCGGTTTCTGCCGTCACTTGACCTGAAACGGCAGCAGTTGATCGCGGACTATCAACGGGCTCGCCAGCAACGGGACGCCACTCAACAGGAGATCGATGAACAACGGTCATCCAGCGGCGAACTGCTGGCACTGCTCGGAGCCAGCGAGCAGGACCTGACGGGTCTCGTTCGGGTCGAGTCCGTCGCGATCAGGGAAGAGAACGTGCTCGGAGTCCGACTCCCGATCCTGGATGACGTGCAGGTTCACGTTGCCGAATACTCGATGCTCGCCAGGCCGTTCTGGGTGGATCTGCTGGTTGAGCTACTGCAATCAATGGCAGTTCTTCGCATCCGAATCGATGTCGATCAGGAACGGCTCCGGCGACTCAATGACGCCGTCCGCCGCATCACGCAGCGAGTCAACCTGTTCGAGAAAGTGCTGATCCCGCAGGCGGAAGAAAACATTCAGCGTATCCGCATCTTTCTGTCAGACGCGGAACGGACGGCCGTTGTGCGGTCCAAGATTGCGAAAGCCAAACGGCAGCACGCCGACATGAATCAGAGGTGGGTCTGATGGCCATTGCGTCGATGGTCAAAGTGAATCTCTTCGGCACGGCCGATCAGCGGGAAGTCGTCCTCGACGCTCTCCAGGATCTCGGCTGTGTCCACCTGTTGGATCTGGGCGAACGCGTCGAGCCGGGGCCGCCGACTCCGGACATCTCATCGGAAACACTGCAGGCAATGAAGTATCTGCGTGCCTGCCCCATTCGCCGCCGCCCGGTTCTCACAGAGCACGGATTCCAGTTCGAGGAAGTCGTTCACGAGACGCTGCGCATCGAACAACGTCAGCACCAGCTTCAGGACGAGCGTGACGAACTGCTGCCGGCCGTGCGTGACTTATCGCCGTGGGGTGACTTCCGGCTCCCGGAGCTGGGAGAACTCGGCGACCTGCGGTTGTGGTTCTACATCGTTCCGTATTTCCACATGCGGTCAGTCCGGCAGCGTGACGAAGTCCGGCACGTCGCATCGCGCGACTCGCGATTTACCTACCTGGTGATCGTCAGCCCGACGGAACCGGAGGCCATGCCTGTCCCGCGCGTCCGGCTGGATGACCGCCCGTTGTCCGAGCTGCGTCAGCGGCTGGAGGCCGTCGAACAGGAACTGGAAGACCTGCACTGGCAGCGGGTCGCGCTGACTCGCTGGAACAAGCTGCTGACCCGGACGATTGATCTCGCTCACGACCTGGCGATGCGACAACGGGCCGCGCGACACGCGTGGAGCGATCCCGCGATGTTTGTCCTGCAGGGTTGGGCTCCGCACTCTGAGGCAGACCGCATTCGCCGTTTCGCCAGCGAACACGCTCTCGGTCTCACCATCGAGCAGCCAGGTGAAACGGACTCGCCGCCGACGCTGCTTAGAAACAGTGGATTGATGGCTGGCGGCCAGGGAGCGGTCACCTTTTACACGACGCCGGCTTATCGCGCGTGGGATCCATCATCGGTCGTCTTCGTCTCGTTCAGCGTCTTCTTCGCGATGATCATGGCCGACGCTGGATACGCGCTTGTCCTCGGTGGGCTGCTGCTGGTTCTGTGGGGACGACTCGGCCGATCGCCGGACAGACGCCGGCTACGACATCTTTCTCTCGCCATCGTTGTGACATCGGTCGCGTACGGGGTGGCCGTGGGAAGCTACTTCGGCCTGCCTCCGGCGAAGGGTTCATTGCTGCAGACACTGCACCTGATCGACGCGGCCGACACGACATTGATGATGCAGATTTCGATCGGCCTGGGCACCGCACATCTCGCGCTGGCTAACCTTGCACTCGCGTGGAACCGCCGCCGTTCGCCCCAGATGTTCGCGTCACTCGGCTGGGTGGCAATGTTCCTCGGCGGCCTTTCGCTGGGGTTCGGCAAGAGCGGAATGGAACCGCAGGCCGACCTTGTCCGCTTCGGCACTATAGGTCTCATCACGGGTGTAATCGCCGTGCTCCTGTTCAGCAGCGAACGAACGCTGTTCTCGTTGCGGCTGAGCAACCATCTCTGGCGGCTGCTCGATGGTCTGCAGGCGTTGACGGGAATCTCTCGCGCGTTCGGTGATGTGCTGAGTTACCTCCGCCTGTTTGCTCTGGGACTGGCCAGTGCTCAACTCGCAGCAACGTTCAATGAACTGACTTACAAGGCGAGTTGCTGTGTCGGCGTCGGAAGTGCGCTGGCCATCGTCGCCGTCGTCTTTGGACACGGCCTCAACTTCACGCTGGCCATCATGAGCGGCGTCGTACACGGCCTGCGTCTGAACTGCATCGAGTTCTTCGGGTGGGGGCTTCCCGACGAGGGCTATCCGTTCGAACCATTCTGTAAGAAGGCAATATAGTCATGGAAAACTTTGTCATTCTGGGCCTGGGTTGGGCCGGCATTTTTCTACCAACCGCGATGGGAGCCATCGGCAGCATTGTCGGCTGCGCCCGTGCCGGACAGGCTGCCTGCGGAGCGCTGCTCGATGTCGAGAGTGGATACGGCCGACTGGTGGGAGCGTCCGCGCTGCCATCATCGCAAACGATCTACGGGATCGTCGTCACGATGCAGCTCAACCGGACAGTGACCCCCGAGGCCGCACCTGGACTGTTCGCGGTGGGACTGCTGGTCGGACTGGCACTCGTCTTCAGTGCGGTCCTGCAGGGCGCATGCTGTGCGTCGGCCATCAACACCACAAAGTCGAAACCGGAAGTCTTCGGCCTCTCGATCGCTCCGGCGGCAATCGTCGAGGGCTTTGCCGTGTTTGCTTTCATTTTCGCCATGATCGTCGGGGGCGGAATTCCCGGGGGAGCCGCTTCCTGAAGTCGTGAGTTTCCGTGAAGAGAGTTCTGAATCAGTAGTGGGTGAAATATGAGCGAAGACAAAGAGTCATCCGGCGTCGATGAACTGATCCAGCGTCTCCGCGAGCAGGGCGTGGCCGAGGGACAGAGTCAGGCCGAAGAACTCCTCAAACAAACGCGCCGGCGTGCGGAAGAGCGACTGGACGAAGCCCGTCGCGAGGCCGAAGACATCGTGGCGAAAGCTCGTGAAGAAGCCCGCCAGACCACAGATGCCGGTGAAGAAGCCGTACGCTTGGCAGTGCGCGATGCCATTCTGACGTTGAAATCCGAACTAGCGGAGCACTTCGCTGACCGCGTGCGACGACTCGTGACGCGGGAACTGCAGGACCAGGATTTCCTGAAGCAGTTGATTCGGGAAGTCGCCGGACGGGCGGCTCCACCTGCCGACGCGTCGGCCAGAATTCTGCTGCCGAAAGACTACGTCGGCCTTGAGGAATTGCGTCGTCACCCGGAAGAAGCGAAGGAAGGCACGCTCAGCAACTTCGTCGTCACGATCACAAAAGAGATCCTGCGTGAGGGCGTGGAAGTCGGCGCAGCCAGCGATGTCGATGCTGGCATTCGCATTGAACTGAAGGACGAGAATCTCGAAATCGAGCTCACTGATAAAGCCGTGGCCGACCTGCTCCTGCGGCATCTCGCGCCACGGTTTCGCGCACTGATGGAAGGCATCATTCAATAAGACGTCTGACAGGATCTACCGTGCCCGGTTCCACCAACTACTACATGCTCATCACCAGTTTGCCGCACATGCCGCAGACGTTCGAAGTCGAGCAGATACCGATCTCGCGCATTCGCCTGCAGCAGCGTCTGACTCTGCTGGGTGATCACGACCGCGCGGTCACCGAACAGATGCAGAATTTCCTGCACTGGGACCGCCAGCATGCCGAACGATCTGATGCGGAAGTCTGTTCTGAGTACGACCGACTGATGAGTTCCATCACGAACCCGCTCGTCCGCGAGATCATCAGTCATCGTATGGACGTTCGCACGATTACCAGCGGGCTGCGACATCGGCGTCTGAATCAGGAACCGCCCGACGCCGTCGGCGGGTATGTCGAGCACATTCGAAAGCACTGGACGCACCCCGACTTCCGCCTCGCTCGCGAACACCCGTGGATTCCACTGTTCCGCCAGCACCTTGAAGCGAACGAGCCACGACAGGCAGAACGTCAACTGCTGCTCGCCACCTGGAAACGCTGGGTCCTGCTTGCCGACAAGTTCTATTTCTCTTTCGAAACCATCCTGCTGTACCTGGCACGGTGGGAGATCGTCGATCGCTGGACGCGGTTGAATGAATCTCTCGGTCGGCAGCGGTTCGAGTCACTCCTGACGGAGACCCTCGGGGATCATGTCCGTATCAGTTACTGAAACCACTGAAGCAGTCGTAACGGGCGTCAACGGCAACATCGTGTCGATCGAAGTTCCCGACGGCAGCATCGTGAAGAACGAAGTCGCTTACGTCTGCGTTGGCGATGACGACGAACGGCTGAAGTCCGAAGTCCTGCGGATTCACGGACGGACGGCCGATCTGCAGGTGTTCGAAGATACGCTCGGCGTGCGGGTCGGTGATCGCGTGGAACTCACGCACCGACTGCTGTCCGCGTCGCTCGGCCCTGGATTACTGGGGGCGGTCTATGACGGCCTGCAGAACCCGCTGGAAACACTCGCCGCCCGCGACGGCTTCTTCCTGCGTCGTGGCCGCTACGTGGACCCGCTCAACACCGACCACAAATGGTCGTTCGTGCCGAGTCGACGCACCGGAGACCGACTCCGCGCCGGCGATGTCGTGGGAACCGTCCAGGAACGCGGCATCGAACACCGCATCATGATCCCCTTCGATCTTGACGGCACCGTCGAACTGACATGGATTCAAGGCGGCAATTTCACCGTGGACGAACCCATTGCCCGCATCCGTGATACTAACGGCGACCGACCACTCACGATGCGACAGGAATGGCCGGTGCGGATACCCCTGCCGTCCAATCTGCTGCGTCGGCGACTTGTCGAACGGAAGTATCCGTCCGAACCACTCATCACCACGATTCGCATCATCGACACGTTCTTTCCCGTCGCTCGCGGCGGTACGGCCTGCATCCCTGGCCCGTTCGGAGCCGGCAAGACAGTCCTGCAGACACTCATCGCGCGATACTCGACCGTGGACGTTGTCATTGTTGTGGCCTGTGGCGAACGCGCCGGCGAAGTCGTCGACACGATCAACGAATTCTCGCAGGCTCAGGACCCGCGTACCGGTGGCTCCCTGATGGACCGGACAATCATCGTCTGCAACACCTCATCCATGCCGGTCGCCGCCCGAGAGGCCTCGATCTACACAGGCATCACGCTGGGCGAGTACTACCGGCAGATGGGCCTGGATGTCCTGCTGCTCGCCGACTCGACGTCGCGCTGGGCTCAGGCCATGCGGGAAACATCCGGACGTCTGGAAGAAATCCCGGGCGAAGAAGCCTTTCCTGCCTACCTCGACTCCGCCATCAAGACGGTCTACGAACGAGCTGGCGTCCTTTCCACGGCAGACAATTCAACCGGCAGCCTCACACTGATCGGCACGGTCTCGCCAGCAGGTGGAAACTTCGAAGAGCCCGTCACACAGTCCACCCTGAGCACCGTGAAAACATTCCTCGGCCTGTCGTACGAGCGTGCTTACCGGCGGTCTTATCCCGCCATCGATCCTCTGATCTCGTGGTCGCGCTACCGCGACCAGCTTCGTTCGCACTTCGACCGCGACGTACATCCCGGCTGGACCGACCTCGTTGATTCCCTGGCCGAGATACTCAGTGCCGGCAATTCGATTCACCAGATGATGCAGGTCACCGGCGAGGAAGGCATCTCGCTGGAAGACTATGTGACATGGCAAAAGTCCCTGCTGCTGGACATCGCCTACCTTCAGCAGGACGCCTTCGATCCAGTCGATGTGTCGGTCCCACTGGAACGTCAGAAGCAGATGCTCCTGCTTCTGAAACGCCTCATCGACCGCGACCGGTTATTCACTGACAAAGATCAGGTGCGGGATTACTTCACGCGACTGACAGGCCTGTTTCGCAACCTGAACTACTCTCGATCTGACTCCCAGGACTTCGAGTCCTATCTGCAGCAGATCGAAAACCTGCAAACAACGGGTGGACCACGTGACTAGGAAATCAGGCCAACCGAATGAGCCCCGGACCGTTTCCGTAGTCGCGCCTCACGCTCGAAAAGCAACATTGATCTGGAGATGTCGCTTGTATAAGTGTTTGTCTGATGAAGTGTTCTGCCACCAGCTTTGGACTCATTGTCAGACTTAGCAAGTCAATCACAAGATCCTTCAGCCAATCTACGCAACTGACTGATGACGCCCATGTCGGCAAGTTTCCGACCGACTCACTTCGGAATTATGCCGTCCATGACGATTCGCTGCCGGCGACGGCTGCCGTTGAAGACTTCGCCAGGGGAATGACTTGCTTGGCTGACTGGACTGATACCGACATTGACCAGTTTGCATCCGGCTCGCCACCAATGATGACGAGCAAAGGTTCGGGGCACTCAGTCAGTCTGTTTCGTGAGATTTTCAGCATTTCGCGGAGGTCCTGCTGGCTAGGCAATGACGACGAATCCGGGTGAAAGTGCCATTCACCCAAGTAATACAGTCGCTGCCGATTCCAGAGACGATCGAGTAACTGCTGAAGCCCTTGGACACCGCGTATGAAACGCCGTGGCAACCGTGTTGAATCAGCGGGCGGGCCAGTCGCTTCAGCCACAATTGCGCGCGTGTGCTCAGGATTGTAATAACCGATCAGAATCCCGCCCGTTTCGACCTGCACCGAGTCCGAGCAATACCGCAAAATCTTCTCAACGACTGCCTCAGGTATTTCCACACCGAATCGGCGACATTCGGAAACGCAAACTACGGGGCTATGGGACCGATTCACGTTCAAATCCTTCGAATCCCGTTGAAACGTCCGTCTTCCAGAACCTGTTCGAAAACGACGAGTCGCGGCTCGGTTTCTGCGTTGGACACGGCCTCTTCCAAACGCCGAATGCCCGCGGCTGTGAGCATCCAGATATCATCAATCCGAGCCGGGAACGCGGCATGCCAGCAGCCAATACCGTCCTGTACCAGTTCGTGATCACCAAATTGATCGACATCCTGACGCAGCCAGGGAGCGACCTGCTCTTCGAATGCCTGAACTGGAAAGGAGTCTGCTACAGCCGTGAAAACGTAGACGCGGCGGGCCTGGTAACTGATCGAGATCGAACAGAAGAATCTTGGCTCCTGCCAGTCGAACGTCCCCAGCTCATGTAACGCAGCATCGCTGCCAGTGCAGTCGAGTATCAGACTGCATTCCTGAACGCGTTTCACTTCGAGATGAGACTGCGGAGGAAAACTTCGCGGGATCGAACCAGCTATTGCACCAGGCCGTGCGTCAGTAAGAACGCCGCAGAGTGCATCGGCCTTGTTTGTACCAATGGCGGTCATGCCGAGGACGTGCCGACACAGGTTACCCTGAGTGACATCGTCGTCGTCCATAACCAGAACGCTGCGGACAGATGCGCGAACGAGAAGCTCGGCAGCAACGCCGCCAACAGCACCGGCACCAACAAGTAGGACGTCGCGCACACTCAGACTGTCGTCCATTCGGCCACGGCTTGTTGAGGGGTCGTCTGCCCAGTTTTCGCTGGTCTGCCATTGGATGCGTGTCCTGCTTTTGAAAATGTCCACGCGATCTCTACGCCAGTATCCCTCGGCATTTTTGCGGAAACCGTCCGCGCAATTCTGACCATGCGAAACCACTGGGAGCAACGCAGACTGCCAGTACATGCGACATGGCGGCTGGCCCATTCGTCTTGAAACTGGAAACCCGAGCAGTAGCAGGTGCGGTTCTCCGTCTCGAATTCCACTGCATACTTCTCTGAGGAGTTGAAACAAGTCTTCATTCTGCTCGGTGGCCGTCTGCAACAACTCTCCCCAGGTGTGCGGTGCTTCATAGGGTTTCGTTACAGGAAGAGTCGGAAGTCTGATCCAGACAGCACGAGCCATTTTTCGAGATGCATCCTCGATCCGAGTGCCCCAGTCGTAAGTCACCAGACCATTGTCGTCCACGTCGGTGAATTCACGGACCGCCACCGTTCGTGGTCGCTGGTCGCCGACAACGACGACTTCGGCTAGACCGACTCGATTTTCGACGTTCTGCCACGTCTTCCATGTTGCAACCGTCTCGTTAATGGCAACCGTGTACGGTTCGAGGGTTTCCGGCAGAAAGACAGGGAGTTCAAATGGTTCGCCGTCGCCGAGTAGCTCTCCTCGACTTGCTGCCAGCAGCCACTGTTCGGCACGGTTGAAATACCATCGAATACGATCCGAAGTCCCGATGGGATCCGGATCGTACATGGAACGCTCGAAAACGAATTGAGGAGCATTCAGACAAATGTCCCCCGATCGCCACGGAAAGGTCTTATCTTCGATACCATTATATGACTGATGCGGATGTGTCCCGGTAATCCCGTCTGAGATCGCCGGATAGAACCTGATCCGCCCCCAAGGATACTCTGGAGACAGGAGCACCCACCAGTTACTGTCGGCGGGTATCAGAGTCGGGTCTGCTGTGTCGACCGAAATGCGACAGAGCATCCCCCAGGTTCTGATACCCTCAAACATTTTCAGGTCCGACAATAATGTCACATTTGGCAGCGAGTCAATGACGCGTCTGCCGCAACGCAACTCGTCTGTCAGAGTCAACGGTCCTGTCGTCACGCGAATCGTCCCTCACCAATTCGGCCCGAGTTGACGCGTGGAGTGAAGCCTCCGGTAGCTGCTCCGCTCTGGCTTGCAGCATCACCTTCCTCCGCCGGTGGTGCAGGAAACCTGGTGCCGAAGAGTTCACGCCAGAGATCGGCGCTTTCCTTGACCGACTCTGCATCAAGTGCCCTTCTGGCCAGATCCGCCGCATCGGACACGTTATTCAGAAACGACGCAAAGTCGTCGGGCGCGACTCGGTTAAGCACATTATGGTGCGGAACTCCCCTGTCTCCGAGAACTGGCGTCAGCCCCGCGAGAACCAACGGGCGGTATGTCATTTCCATCGCCTCGAATGCCGCGGTTACACCGGCACCAACACTACTGATCCCATCCGGGCAACAGTTTCCGATCATATGTTCCAATGGGTATGACTTAGGATACTTCGGCCACGGCTGCTGCACCTTCCGCCACCATTTGATGGCCTTCACCACGTTGACATAGTGACTGTTCGTGTCTCGGTTCTTCTGCCATGTCCAGCGAATCTGCTCAAGCGGGTGAGTGTCATCCCATTCGTCCGCCTCACGATCCGGGATGCGCAATGGCTCCTCTTTCCACTGAGGTGTCGCCGACGCATTCAGAAAACTCTCGAAGAAGTATCTGTCATCCTCGTTGAGGAGCAGTGAACCTCGTTCTTCTGGAAAATCCCACGCCGCCGCCCTAGTCCATTCCATGGCCTGTTGCTCGGCCTCGGACGGAGCGGAAGTCGGGACAAGATCGAGAGTGACCTCGTCATCCACCTCGATACCCCACGATCGTCCCTGCAGCCGATACTGACCCGAATAGTGCTTCTCCAGGAACGGTCGAAATTTCTCTAACGCATTACGGGCCGAAAAGTCGCTTTCGTGCATGTTGGTCACGGCGATCACATCCACGTCACACTTATCACCGTTCTCCGCGCGAGTTGCCGTAAATCGGCGATAACTGCCCTGGATGAAAGTGGAAATAATCAGTGGACGCAGTTCGTCATCGGTCTCAAGATGATCCCGCAGCTCTCGATGTTTCTTCTTCATCTTCGTCCGCTGGTCCGCTGTCGGACGGATTTCGGCAAGAAAGTCCTTGAAGTAGTTGGGCAGGTCCATGTTTTTTCCTCCGTGGGTTCAGTTGAGTCTCATGTCTGGTGACAGGACAAGTGACGGTGAATACGAACCGCCGTGGGTCCGTTCGAAATCGAATTCGTAAAGGTTGACGACGCCGAGTCCGCGCGACAGTTGGCCCAAGAAGAACACAAACGCGTTCGGCGCCGCCCAAAACAGGTGAATCTGTCCGGTTACACCCAACTCGTTCCGCAACGACGTGATCAGTCCGATGATTTGCCGAGCGCAATCGAAAGCATGCTGACCATCGAGCAAAACGTCCTGGCCCGTTTTCTCAATAGCACAGTGAAGCAACTGCCGCACTCCGGGCAATTCGGCTCGGACAAACGATTCGACGTCTTGAGCCAATGGTTGTGAAATACTCACCGCCAGAGCCAGTTCTTCGCCCTCAGTTCGAATTTCGATGAGTTTTTCAGACAAACCATGCGGCCGGTCATCTTGAATCGAATCATTCGGCTTCCAGAGTTGTGTCCCACGCGGTCCGCGTTGTTCGATTGCAAATCTGGCACCCAGTTTCGGCTCCGCGAAATATCCTGCGGCAAACGCTACGGAGCCGTGCGTCGCAAGCGAGAAACGGTATTCCTGCCCAGATTTGAGCTGCTCAGACAAGAACGTGGAAAGGCGCGGCAAGACTTCGCCCGACCAAAGTGACGTTTCTGCAATCCAGCGATCGTCAAAAAACTGCGAAACGCAAAGTATCTCGTCGACGTGATCTTCAAGCGTGTCTGCGAAACGCGTGTAACTGCGAATTCCCAGATGCTTCGCGTCGGTATCCTGATTCGCTGGCGTCCCGATCCACAGATTCTCACTCATGCAGTACTTGATGCTGCAATCGCGATCGAACCAGATAACTCCTTCTGCACTCAGTTTCTGGATCAACGTGGAATAGCTATCCGACCGCTGGCACTCGTCGATCGGCCGATATCCCGCTGTAGCCAGTTCCATCGATAAATCATCACGGATTCGCTCGTACGTCCTGACATCCTGTTCGATACGCAGCGGCGTCAAAATTCGCCGAAACTCGGTAGCGTCATTCATGTCGATTCCGAGACAGTCCGCCCAGATTTTCCTCACCTTTCCGGTTCTACTTCCGACGGTCCGCCCAGCAAGGAGCTGTTTGATCCTCAACGATCCGTCCGTCTTATCCACGATGGCAGCCAGAACGCTGCCCGGTTCAATGGACCAGGGAGACCAAAGCCGAAACAGACAACGACGATTCTCGGCTTCTGCCTTGACCACGGCCTGCTGTAAACGCTCAAGCAGTGAAACCGACGTGGCGTTGATAAATTTGGGATCAGTCAGCGATTCATCTGTCAGAGTTTTTTCTCCTGTCATGGAGAATTTCACCTGACTGTGGTCCTCATCGTACCAGCCGCCAGCGCCGTTGGACTTTGGTGTGGCATAAACAACGGCAACGTCATCGAAGGCTTTGAACTCCTCGGTTTCAAATCCAACCTTCGCAATTTTACCGCGGGCTGTCATTCGGCAGATCTTGTGCCAGAAGATGCTCCTGTGAACTTCGTCGCCCAATTGCCGGGCGGAACTTGCATTGCTCAACTCAAACTCCTGATCGGTTATTATCTGCAGATGGGGTTTTTCTGCTTCAGTGCTTTTCGAAACAGCAAAGTGGGTCCGAGATACTGAAAACGCCCATTCGCTGCCGGTTATCTCCCCAACGCTTGCATGTTTGAACAGTATTCAACGAGATTACTCACTGTTCGAACCCTCTATTCCTCTCTTTGAAGCACCGTTACAGAGAAATTCTCAGCAGTCGCGCGTAACGATGTTTCACAGATCTTTTATGAAGCCCTATCTCAAAAGTGGCGTGCAATGGACGACCTGCCATCCGATGAAGACATTGCTTTGGGAGCGTGGGACGGTGAAGAGAGTTCGCTGGCTCAACTGGTCATGAAGCACGCAGGCGCTTTCGAAGTTTCGATCAGAAGACAATACCCGCAGTTCGACGAACCTACTGCAGAAGACGTTGTTAGCGAGGGCATTCGCCGATTCTGGGAGGTCCGAGAGCGATATGACGGCGAACGACCGCTCGCCGGATTCGTATACGGATTCATCAAGAACGCCGCTCGGGAACATGCGGCGTGCAGACTTAAGTGGCAGAAGACTCGCCAGAAAGAAGTCTATTTCGATGCTCTCGGTGATGATTTTCCTGACCCGAAGATTGAAGAAAAACTCGATGAAATAGAGAGTGAGTTTCCTGAGCTTCTTGAAGCACTGAAAAAAATCCTCGATCGACTGAAACCTGTCCATCGCGAAATTTGGTTGACGTTTGCACTTGCCTGTACTGAAATCGACGCGGGAGAACTAGGTAAACAGCTTGGAGAAAAGCACAACCAGGGAGTGCCAATTCCGGCAGGTACCGTTCGCGTCAACAAATCACGGACATCGAAAATCGTCAGAGACGAGTTGAAGAAACTCGGTTTTGACCTCAATTATCTGGAACAAAGACAATGAGCGACCGCGACGAAAAGTTGCTCGACGGACTACTGCGAAGGGCGCTCGTCCCCAAAGGCTTCCGTCCCCGGACAACCCAGGCTGAAGATGCGATGCTCGAAGCCCTTGGGCACGTTGAGATTTCGCATGCCAAACAAGAGCGGATGCTGCAAAAGATTCGCGGAACACATTTGTTCGACCATGAAGTAGCGCAGAACGTCGCGTACGAAGACGAAACGGCTGAAGTTAACGAGGAACTCGCCGCTATGTTTCGCGCAGATGGCGAGCCGATCTCTCCAGAAATCGTGGAACGACTTAGTGAACTCGAACGCCAAGCGACCGAGGAACCAGAGGAAGACGATGAACCGACGGGCTCCTCTGATGGATCGTAAAGCACAGTGGCGACAGTTCTACGAAGAGCGCAATGCCGCGATGCGAAAGGGAGAAGAAACTGCCATTGCTCACGGATTCACCAGTCCGCCGGTCGACGTCTTCCAGATTCTGCATGCGGAGCGTCGATTGATCTACGCCGCCGGTGAGGATTTCGGCAACGCCTTTGATGGTCGAATTCGCTACCTCGGTAACCGCTTCCTGCTCTGCTACAACACAAAGTACAACCGTTGGCGACACCGGACCGGTCAACATCATTCCCGAGTGTTGTTCTCAATTGCACACGAACTGGGCCACTACTACCTCGATGACCATCGAGCTTACCTGGTTAGTAACCTGCAACCTCATGAATCGTTCAGCGAGTTTTCGTCTCACAAGCTGATCGAGCAACAAGCTGATCACTTCGCCGCCGGTCTGCTGATGCCGAGACAACTACTCAAACCACACATCAACAAAGAGAACTTCCCCGAACCACAGGCCATCCTGGACATACGCAGCACGTTTAACGTCTCATTGACAGGATTGCTCGCGCGTTGGGCGCAACTCACAGATTTCCCCTGTGTAACGATTGGAACGTTCGAAGGCAGAATCCAGTTCGGCTGGGTTTCAGAATCTCTGCGAGATCGCGGCTGCTATCGCGTGCGCCGGGACGATGCAGCCGGATCTCGGAGCTATCAGAGGTTCGTCGCACAGAACTCACCAGTGAGCAGATACGTCCAGCACTCAGGAGACGGTGACACGGAATACTGGCTTGAGTCTGATCGTTTCTCCTCCGGAACCACCGAGCACTACTTTGCCATTCCGCATACTGGATTCATCTGGGTATTCCTGATTTGCGATGAACACGACCTCAGCACGTCATGGGACGACTGAGCTTCGCTGCATCATGACCAGAAGCGAATCGTCATGCGTCTGCGTGTATCGATCGCGAACACTTGGCCATATTCCACGGATTCGCCGCCCAAGCCGTGCCGCGGTCGGGAGCTGATCTTTCAGGAGACAATAGCACGCGATCCCCAATCGAAGACGACTCATCGCGGTGAGAATGTGCTTCTCGATGAACTCGCGACGGGGTTCGACTTGATCGCCCATCAGGACTCGGAATCACTCATCGGGTGAAAAAGGAGCCCTCGCGCGTTTCAAACTTTGTGTCTCACAGACTCAAGGTTTATGTCTCAGATCTCAACCTTTGTGTCTCCCACCATCCCGCAGGATCAGACGTCGAGGTCGGCGACATCGAGCGCGTGCTTTTCGATGAACTCGCGACGCGGTTCAACATGGTCGCCCATCAGCACGCGGAAGATTTCGTCGGCGGCGGCGGCATCATCCATCGTGACCTGCAGCAGCAGACGATTGTGCTTGTCCATGCTCGTTTCCCACAGCTCTTCCGGATCCATCTCGCCCAGTCCTTTAAAGCGAGTGATCTTCAGACCGCGTTCGCCCATCTTGCGGAGTGTGGGCAGCAGGTCCCGCAGGCTGCTCATCGGATGCTCGCCGTCCTCATTCGAAACAACGAACGGGTAGTAAGGCTCGCCATTGCGGTTTCCGGCAGGCACCAGATCGGTCAGCTTGACGCCGTAAGATTTCAACGCCTGCAGCACTTCATCGATCGTTTTCACCTCGTGAAGGTCCTGAATCTGCAGGTTGTCGTCGACAATTTCTTCCTCGCCCTCTTCACCTTCAGCGGGTGCAACACCACTGGCGTCGGCGACCTTCAGTTGCTCACCGCGCTTCTGCTCCTCGGCAGCGACGAACGCATCGAGTTCTTCTTTCGTCGCAAACCAGTGTTGTTCGCGGCCGAGAAACACCCGGTAACGCGGCACCAGACCGTCGGCCGTTGCGAAGTCTGAGGCGACGCGGCGCAGGTCGATCCCACGTCGTTCGAGCGTCAGGAACGGTTCTTCGAGTCGCGAAATCAGTCCGACAACGGTCTGCAGATTGTCAGCTTCAAAAACGGCGCCATCCTCTTTCACCGTGACCATGCTGCCTTCCAGACCAAGGTCCAGCAGCTGCGTCATCATGTTTTCGTGAGTGTCGACATAGCGCGTCTTCTTTTTCTGCTGGACGCGGTACAGCGGCGGCTGAGCGATGTAGACGCAGCCGTTCTCAACGAGCTTCCGCATGTGACGGAACAGAAACGTCAGCAGCAGCGTACGAATGTGGCTGCCATCAACGTCGGCATCGGTCATCACAATGATCTTGCCATACCGCCGCTTCTGGATGTCTTCCAGTTCGGCTCCGGGTGGAATGCCGATCGCTTTGAAGATGTTTGAGATTTCGGCGTTGTCGAGAATCTTGACGAGCTGAGCTTTCTCGACGTTCAGAATCTTACCCCGCAGAGGCATGATCGCCTGCGTGTTGGAATCGCGGCCCGTGTCCGCCGAACCACCGGCCGAATCCCCTTCGACCAGGTACAGCTCGGTGATGTCGAGTTCGCGGCTGCGGCAGTCGCGCAGCTTTTCGGGCAGTCCGCCGGTCGTCAGAGCGCCCTTGCGCCGCACCTGCTCGCGCGCTTTCTTCGCCGCTTCGCGCGCTTCCGCCGCCAGGATTCCTTTCTGACAGATCAGCTTCGCGACGGTCGGATTCTCTTCGAAGAACTTGTTCAGACCGGCATGGGCCACCGACATGACAATGCCTTCAACCTCGCTGTTGCCGAGCTTCGTCTTAGTCTGCCCTTCAAACTGCGGGTCTGGAACACGGACCGCAATGACCGCAGTCAGGCCTTCGCGCAGGTCGTCGCCCGTCGGCGCGTAATCCTTAAACAGGTTGGCGTTCTTTCCGTACGTGTTGACGGCTCGCGTCAAGGCACTGCGGAATCCGCTCAGATGCACGCCGCCTTCCAGATTGTTGATGTTGTTCGCAAAGGTGCGAATGCTCTCCGTCGTGCCGCCGGTGTACTGCACGGCAACGTCGACCTCGACTTCGCCATCGTCGCTGGGCATCGTCCCCTGAACGCGAATGATCTGCGGGAACAGCGGGTCCTCGGTTCGGTTGAGGTGCTTGACGAACTCCAGCAAGCCTTCTTCGTAGTGAAACTCGTCTGTCTGATTCGACCGCTCGTCGTTGATGCGGATGCGGACTCCAGCGTTCAGAAACGCGAGTTCCTGCAGCCGGCGGGCCAGCGTGTCGTAGTTGAAGTTCGTGTCCGGAAAGATCTCCGGATCCGGCTTGAACGTGATCTGCGTCCCCGTCGTGTCCGAAGCTCCCAGCTTCTGCAACTGGTTCGTCACGATGCCCCGCTGGAAGTCCATTCGCCAGACGTGTCCTTCGCGACGCACTTCCGCTTCCAGCCATTCGCTGAGCGCGTTGACCGCCGTGATGCCGACACCGTGGAGACCGCCGGTGCCCGTCTTGTAGCCGCCTTCGCGGTCAAACTTGCCACCCGCATGAATCTCCGTCAGCACAACTTCCAGAGCCGGACGGTTGCCCATGTCCGGCATCGGGCCGACAGGAATTCCGCGACCGTCATCGACACATGACACCGAACCATCCGCGTTAATCCGCACCGTGATCACCGTCGCGTGCCGGTTAACGGCTTCGTCGACGCTGTTATCAACGACTTCGTAGACCAGGTGATGCAGGCCGCGGAGCGTCGTGTCGCCGATGTACATGGCGGGCCGCGTGCGAATGCCCTCGACGCCTTCCAAGGCTCGAATCTGACTGGCACCGTAATCGTCGCCGGTTGCGGCCGGTGTGTTCTGTTCTTCGCTCATCAGGAGTCCCTGCTGTCCTTGCTCAGGTCACTTCTCAATCGGAAGCGAATGTCTTTGATCTTCTGTTCGGGATGCTCGGCCTTCAGGCGGTCGAGCAGCCCCGTTTTGTGAAACGAAACCAGTTCGTTCAGCAGCGCCGAATTCGTCACGCCGACTTCCAGCACGCCGCGTTTGAGGCCCAGCACCTTCGTCCGCTCAGCCGTTCGCTCGTCAACAACCTGCTTCCAGATCGTCACGAGCTGCGAATTCCCCTGCACCCGCGCGAATCCCCGGCGAGCGATCAACTCAGAAAGCGCAGCGGACAGAGGTTGCGGGTCACTCATTCGAAAACTGCTGGCTGGCTCAAGAGCTGTAGCGAAACTCGCCCAGAGTTTCGGCATGTGCCGGTCGCCGAAAGTCTGCGCGACTTTCGCTACGGACAATCAATCATCAATCGCGAGACAACGGCATGACGACGTAACGGTACGCGTCGTCGACCGTGAAGACGGCCGGGCTTTCGCCGTCGATCAGGTTCAGTTTGACCGACGTGCTCGCATCCAGAATCCGCAGGAAGTCGGCGACAAACTTCGGATCAAATGTGATCGTCAGGTCGTCGCCCTCGAACGCGAGCGGCATCTCGACCGTCGACTGCCCGACGTCGGTCGCACGGCTCGCCAGCGACATCTGGCCGTTCGAAAACTTGAAGTCGACGCCGCGGCTCTCTTCGTTCGTCACGATCTGAGCCTGCCGGACGGCCGAGTAGAACGGGCCGACCACGAACTCGATCGAATGTTCAAAGCTGCTCGGAATCACGTCGCTGTATTTCGGGAAGCGGCCTTCGACCAGGCGGCTGTAGATCGTCGAACCACCGGCCTTCACCAACACATCGTTGCCGTGAATCGCGATCATGGCGACGGCGTCTTCGTCATCCGGCAGCGATCGCTCGATGAGTTGCATCGCCTTGCTGGGCACAACCGGCGTCGTGTTCTCGACGTTGATTTCGCCAACGGCCTGAGCCGGCGAGGTGACGACAGCCAGTCGCCGGCTGTCGGTCGCGGCCAGCGTCGCTCGTTCCGGGTTCAGTTCGAGCAGAATGCCGCCGAGTGCGTATCGCGTGCTTTCCGAATCCGTCGCGAAGACCGTCCGCTTGATCATGTCCCGCAGAGCACTCGCCGACACGGTGAAGTACGACTGATCTTCAAACGCCACAACGTTCGGGAACTCGGCGGGGTCTTCGGTCGACAGATCGAACTCGCTGTGCCCGCCTTTGACGACAACAGCTCGTTCGGTCGCTTCCAGAGTGACCTGATCGTCGGTCAGCTCGCGAAGGATCGAGATCACTCGTTGTGTCGGCAGCAGGACTTCGCCGGTCGAATCGGTCTCGACGTTCTGCAGTTCGTGCCGGATACCGATTTCCTGATCCGTCCCAATGAGCACGGCCTTGCCGCCGTCGACGGTCAGCTTGATGTTCTTCAGCACTTCCTTGGGCGTTCGCGACGGAACAACTCCGGCGACAATCTGCAGCGCGGCAGCGAGGGTCGGTCGATGACAGACAAGTTTCATGGCGATGTCCTGCTAGTCCCCGGTTCAGAAGGACGCCGGAGAACGCTCGTCGACAAAACTGGAAACCGCTCACCATCGAGCGGCAGTGGCCGTGACGAGTCCGACGCCGAACCGAGTCTCTCCGTAGGGAAAAACTGAGCTGCGAAGTCTAGCGATCCGGGGCGTTCCGGTCATTCGATTCGGCTGTCCGAAGTCTGATGACGCGTTCAGTTTTTGAGAGCGGAGACGACGCAGCCTGAGCTTCTGATACTTGAAGGAATTTAAAAATCAGTAGCAGTAGTAAAGCGTCGCCCGAAACTGTCGATGACTGTTGGCCTGATCGCCGCAACTGATGCTGAATCAACAGGTTGCGTGCCCGACTTGCTGACAGAATCGCGTTCAAAACCTGTTGGCTGGCTATCGTCTGACGGTCAGCAGCGTGTCGGCAGTCGTCAGTAACTCAGAGCCCGCCCAGGCGACTGTCGATAACCGCCCGCTCTGTCACCACTTGCCGACAATCTGAAAACAGGTTTTCGACAACCGATTCGTCTCGCCAAAGTAGCCATCTCGCTCCGCCGAGATGACCCGTCGTCACTAACAGCGTTCGTCTCGCGAGACTCGATCAACGCGGGGAAAACCTTTTCTTTGCTGCGTCGAAAGTGTCGAAGCTGGCTGGAGTCGGATCGGACGTTTGCTTGTCGGTCGGCTCAACTCGGCGGAGCGAGAAGGCTACTTTCTGCGGACTTCTCTCCTACTTCGGCTTCGCCAGCGTCACCTTCAGCATGATCACCTCACCTTTGCGGCGGACTTTGACTTCGACTTCGTCGCCGGCTGAGAAGTCCCGCAGCGCGAGGTCGAAGTCGCTCAGGTCGGTCACTTTGTGCTCGCCGAGCTGGATGATGTGGTCGCCGCCTTTGAGGCCTGCTTTGTCGGCGGGGCTGCCGGGGCTGGCTCCCGAGATCGCGTAGCCCGGTTCCTCGCTGCCGAAGTTCGGGATGCTGCCGAAGTAAGGCCGGCTTCCCGATCTTGCGACCTCGGCATGGCCGGCGATTTCGACGTACTCGGGGCGCTTCTGCGTCTCGGCGGTGTGGACGACCATGTCCTGCAGGACGTGCAGAATCTGATCAATGCCCGGCACGTTGACTTTGTCCCAGTCGTCACCCGGTCGGTGATAGTCGCTGTGCGTGCCCGTGAAGAAGTGCAGCACCGGGATCTTCTTGCCGTAGAACGACGAGTGATCGCTGGGCCCGAAGCCTTCCGGTTTGAGCACCAGCTCCAGTTCGCGAGCCGCTCCAAACCGCTTGACGTCCGCCTCGAACGTCGGCGCCGTCCCGGTTCCGAAGATCGTCAGCTTTTCCCCAAGCCGACCGACCATATCCATGTTGAACATGGCGATCGTCTTGTCGAGCGGGAAGACCGGCTGGTCGACGTACTTCGCGCTGCCGATCAGGCCCAGTTCTTCTGCCGAGAACGCAATGAACACAACGCGTCGCGGCAGCGGCTGATCACGAGCCGCCAGTCGTCGCGCGAGTTCGATCAGAGCAACGGTTCCTGACGCGTTGTCGTCCGCCCCGTTGTGGACTTCCTTCGAACCCGGAGCCAGCGAGCCTTCGCCGCCCATGCCCACGTGATCGTAGTGCGCTCCGACGACGATCGTTTCATCCGCCAGCGGACCCTCGCCTTCGAGAACCGCGACGACGTTTTTGACTTCCGTGCGGACGCGTTCGAGGCTCGTCTGCCCCTTGACCGACCAGCCTTCGAGGACCTGCGAGCGGGGTTTCAGGTCGGAATCAATCTCCGCTTCGAGATCCGCCAGCGTGGTCTTCATCGCGGCCTGCAGCAGCTCGTCGCATTTTGCCTGAGAGATGTGCAGCGCGGGGATTGATCCGTCTTTGCCATTGCCGGCATAGCCGAACTCCATCAGCTCGTCGAAGCCGCCGGTGTGCGCATCGCCGTGAGCCTTCCCGACTCGGCCCAGCGCGTCTTCGAGCTTCCTCCGCGCCTCGGCAGACCCTTCCGCACCGGCTTCAATCTTCGTCAGTTCGCGAGCCGCTTTGACGACCGCCGTGTTCGCATTGTCGATCGCCTTTTCCGCTTCCGTGTCCGTCGTGTGCGGATCGTTGACGAACAGCACCGCGGCGGCGCCGGCGGTCGAGCAGACGCTCATCTTCGAACGGATCGACGCGTGCCGCGAGATGCCGTGTCCCGCGGCGAACTTGCCTTTCGGATTCGCCTGCTGAGGATTGCGGCGCATGACGATGACGATCTTGCCTTTGACGTCGACGTCCTTGAAGTCGTGATAGTCGACGTCTTTCGCATCGATCGCGTAGCCGCCAAAGACGATCTCACCAGAGAACTCCGCCGCGCCGCCGAACGAGCAGACGTTGAAATCAGTCCCCAGCTCGAACGAAATCTCTTTGCCATCGGGCCCGCTGAATGTCAGCGTGTTCGGGTCGTTGAGCTTCGAGCCCGTGACCATTGTGAACTTCTGAAAGGCATCGCCGTCGACAGCAGTCACGTCGAGACCCGCCGCCGCGAACTGCTGCTTGACATAGTCGGCGGCGAGGTTCAGCCCGTCGGTGCCGACGCCGCGGCCTTCGAGCTTGTCGTCGGCGAGGTACTTCAGGTCGGTCAGAATCCGATCCTGCGGCGTCCCCCGCAGCTCGGCCGCGCGCACGGCCAGCAGAGTCGACGAAACAGCAAACACCGCCAGCAGAATTTTCAGCAAACGCGTCATCGCGTTTCCTCCAGGCAAGAGAGTGTCGAGAGCGATGGAGGAAAGCTGCTGCCCCCGCCGAGTGTCAAGTGAGTGAGCGCGTTGCAGCGCAAAGACGCAGCCTTCGTTTAACGCCCAGCCGCAGGCGCCGGCCACCTCCGACTCTCAACGTTACTGGTGGCCGGCGCCTGCGGAAGCCCTTGCTGTGCGTGGGTCTCCCGACCCCGCACCCGTCAGACCGAAGGTCTCCCCACTGATTGCCGGGCCAGCGTAGGCAATGCTGGGAGACCTTCGGTCCTGGTAGCGGCGAGGTCAGGAGACCTGCGCCGAGCAAGTGAGTGAGCGGCAGGATTGGACTCGTAACGTCGCCGTCTTCGTTTAACGCCCAGCCGCAGGCGCCGGCCACCTCCGACTCTCAACGTCACTGGTGGCCGGCGCCTGTGGAAGCCCTTGCTGTGCGCGGGTCTCCCGACCCCGCACCCGTCAGACCGAAGGTCTCCCCACTGATTGCCGGGCCAGCGTAGGCAACGCTGGGAGACCTTCGGTCCTGGTAGCGGCGAGGTCAGGAGACCTGCGCCGAGCAAGTGAGTGAGCGGCAGGATTGGACTCGAAACGTCGCCGTCTTCGCTTAACGCCCAGCCGCAGGCGCCGGCCACTTCCGACTCTCAACGTCACTGGTGGCCGGCGCCTGCGGCTGGGCGTTAAACGAGTCGCACTCACAACAACCCGGCTGGCGGATTTCGTCTGTCCCGTTCTAGACTTCCCAGCTTCTCTGGCTGGCCATCGCCGGGAGGGCGTCACGGAGGGTGACAGCGCGGTCGCAGCCGGTCACTGAAAACGGAGCAGGAGGCTCGCGTTGAGACACTCGATCTTTGAACGGACGCTGGCGCAGGTGGCCCGTAGCTGGATTCGCAAGAATTCAGACAGGCGCGGCTCTGAATTCTTGCGAATCCAGCTACTGCTGGCGGCACTGTCGCTCACCGTCCCAACCTTCGCCGCCGAGCGGATCATCGCTCGCCCGCCCGCATCGCTCGATCAGGCCGCCGCGTCGATCACGACTGCCGAGCTGCTCGACCATGTGAAGTTTCTCGCCAGCGACACGCTCGAGGGGCGCGAGGCCGGGACGCAGGGCGGGTACGCGGCGGGAGCGTACATCGTCGAGGAACTCCGCAAGGCGGGGCTCAAACCACTGTCCGAGGACGGCGACTGGTACCAGTACTTCTACCCGAACTTCCGCAACATTCTGGCGGTGATCCCCGGCAGTGACGAGACGCTCAAGAGCGAGTACGTGCTCGTCGGCGGGCATTACGACCACGTGGGCTACGGCAACCGGTTCAACAGCCGCGGCACGATCGGCATTATCCATAACGGAGCGGACGATAACGCCAGCGGTTCATCCGGAGTGCTCGAAGTTGCCGAGGCCCTCGCCAGTTTGAAGCCGGCGCCGAAACGCTCGATTCTGATCGCGTTCTGGGACGGCGAGGAGAAGGGCCTGCTGGGCTCGAAGTTCTATGTCGATTCGCCGCTGATGCCGGTCGAGCAGACGAAGTTCCACATCAACGCGGACATGATCGGCCGCCTGGCTCCGGGCCGGTTCGAGCTTTCCGGCTGGCGGACGGCGTTTGGAATGCGGCAGTTCCTCGCCCGGCAGAACACCGGGAAGCTCGAAATCGACTTCACCCGCAGCTACCGCCCGGACAGCGACCATTACCCGTTTTTCGAGCGGAACGTGCCCAGCCTGATGTTCCACACTGGCAAGCACGACGACTATCACAAGTCGAGTGACGACGTCGACAAGATCAACGTCGACGGCATTCGTGACGTCTCCCAGTTCATGCTGCGTCTGGCCGTCGCCGCGGCCAACGCCGAAACGCTGCCGAAGTTCCGCCCGCGATCCAAAGCGGAAGTCGGCGACGCCGAGCAACTTGCGGCGGTCGCTCCCGGAGAAGTCCGCCAGCCGTCGCGGCTGGGCGTCAGCTACGACGCGGAACTCTCGGAAGAGCGCCGTATTGTCATCACGCGAGTCATGCCCGACAGCCCCGCCGACAACGCGGGGCTCCGCCCCGGCGACGAGATCCTCGAATTCGACCTCGAACCCGTTTCCGAGCACGAGGATTTTCGGGCGCTCGTCCTGACCGCCGGCCGGAAGATCAAGGTGCTGATCAAACGCGGTGACGAGGAACAGACGCTGGACGTTGAACTCCGAGGCCAGCCCGCCGTCTTCGGCTTCCAGTGGCAGCGAGACGACGCCGAGCCGGACGTCTTCAGCGTCACCCGAGTCATCCCCGGCAGCCCGGCCGAACGCTCGGGAGTCAAACTCGGCCAACGCATCCTGAAAGCCGCCGACCAGACCCCCGAAGATGAAGAAACCTTCCGCCAGCTCCTGGCCAAAACCCGAGGCCCCATCAAACTGGAAATCGAATTCAACGGCCTCTTCGACCAGTTGGAGTTAAACCGCCTCCAAACCGCCCGCCGCGACAGTGCCACAGCCACCAAATAGTTAGATGGCTCGCTGGCCAGAGCCACCGCTGCCAAAGATTTGATTGCAGAACCGCGAAGTCTATGTAGATTTGCTTCCGTCAGTCGGACAGGAGTGGGCTAGATGGCGAAGCGGCATCCCAACAAGCACATTCAGGCAGCGATCAGCTACGCCATCGAAAACGGCTGGCGACTGGTCGAATCAAACGGGCACGCTTTTGGAATCCTGTTCTGTGCGTACTCGAACCGCGATGGCTGCCAGCACTCAGTCTGGTCGACACCTCGCAATCCCGAAAACCACGCGAAGCAGATTCGGAAGTGGGTAGACCACTGCCCTCACTGAACGGCGGCACTCGCAAAGCCAGTGGCACATCAGCGAGACAGACGAAACGGACAGACATCATGCAGACCTACGGATTCACGATTCAGGTCCAGGAGATTCCGGACAACGACCTCGATCGTTGGTCTGACCTGTTGTGGGAGGCCGGCTGCGACGACAGTTCGCCGGGCATCTTTTGCGGACAGCCCTATGTGCATTTCGACCGTGAGGCCAGGAGCCTGGACGCAGCGATCGCGTCCGCAGTCGCCGCCGTCCGTTCGACGGGCGTCATGATTGAGCGAGTTGAGCTGGCCGACGACGAACTGGCAGCTGTAACCGCGGCAGCGGCTACGGGAGTGTGACAGCACGGGGATTAAGCAGCCGGAGCCTGTCACGACGCACGACTGCTCTCAGCCAGGCAGTGGTATGCGGCGGCATAACAGAATGACCCCGCGACGGCTTAATACGGCAGAACCATTATATACATGCAGGCATCAGATGGGTTGATGCGTGATGGAAGCACGTGTACCCTGACAACAGAAAAGGCCATGATATCCAGCCGTCGGATGACCCTGCTGGCGGGATCATCAGGAAATGGCGTGTCCGGGTAATCCGGCAAAACCGCACGCGGTAGCGTTCAGAGTTACAGGAAAGAAATCATGTCTCAAGACACCGGTAACCGAATCCATCCGGGGCGATGGACCTCTTTGACATGGTTCGCGGTATTGCTTTGGGCCTGGAAACCGATTGTGTCGAATTACCCGCCGTCCATCTCCTATTCGGAGGATCCGGTCACCGGACAATTCTCGGTTGCAAAGCCCTACGAAAGTCTCTCTGAGATCGACTTTCCGGTCGGCTGGCCTCTGTACTACGTGAAACCGAGTTACCTGACCGCTCCCGCGCTGGCTCCCATGGTGCCTGTCGGATCGCCCGTGCCACCGCCAGCGCCGTCCAGCGTTCATCCGTTCGCACTGGTGGGCAACACAATGTTTGTCGGGATCACAGTCGCGGCGCTGGTTTACTTTCTGCAGACGAGTACGTACCGCTCTGGATTGATGTTTCTGTTCGGCGTCGTGCTGGCAGTTCCCGTGTGCAGCGGGCTGGGCCGGCTCATTGCAATGCTCGGTGGATACAGCGCAGCCCACGGGGTGGTTCACTGGTACTGGGTGGCCTTGTATCTCTCACCGGTACCCGCCGCACTGGCAGTGAGGTATTCAATCCCCCAGAAAATCGGCTGGTCACGTTTTCGCGACCGTGAGGTCAGTTCGGCCGTTCACGGTTGACGTGATGAATTACGGAAGAATGCCTCTGACATCCAGCGGGCGGGTGCACTGCTGACTTGTCGAGGAGGTGCCGTAGGGTGAGAGGAGCGGACGAATTCAGGTGATGGTGCGTTGCGCGGGAAGCGGGTTCCGGGATCCTGTTGCGCCACTTTTCTCATCGCCGTCCGAGTAACGCACCGTCCTTCTGGCTGCCCGCTCCGGCACGCTACGACGACAACGGCGCGCCGCTCGGCTACTCCTTCTGGACATGGCTGATGGCCATCTTCAACTCGCTGTAGCTGTACTTCTCGCCGAAGTGCGACTTGATCTCGCTGAGAGTGGCCTCTGGTCGCGACTTCACGAACTGCTCGATCGTCTCCACCGTTTCGCGGTCAACCAGCAGGTACACGTCCAGTTCGCCGGTGCCGATGAAGTGGGCCAGATGGCCTTCAATCGTGCCGCGGGCAAGACCGCGTTCGGTCGCGACTTCGTCGAGGCTCTTGCCGGACTGGAACAGAGCAAAACTTCGCCGCTGCGTGTCCGATGCAATCGTTCGACTTTGCGAGGCTTTGATTGAGTCGTCTTCCTCGATCTCGTGCTGGTCGAGGTAGTCCTGAATGAGCTTGATGATGGCCGGGCCGTATCGTTTCAAACGCGTCTTTCCAATTCCACGAATGTCGTTCAGCCGACTGTTGTTTGTTGGCAGACAGGTCACCAGCTCTTTCAACGTGAGGGCCGGAACAACGCCGCTTAATGAGAGGTTGTCTTCCTCAGCCGTTTGCTGTCGCCACTGCAGAAGTTGACGATACAGCTCCGGATGCGGAACTCCCTTGGGCACAACAAGCTTTCTGGACGCCGCCGACACACGTCTCGTGAAGTCAAGTTCCGCGTCGATTCTGGCTCGGTTGTAAGAGTCGGCCGTAAAGCCATTGCTGCATGCCGCGAAGCAGCCTCGCTTTACAAACAACGCTGACTGGATTGCTTTGAGCTGCTTCGCCAGAGATGACGCCACTTCCCGGTTGTCTGACATGCTGGAAAGCTGGTGAGACTCGTCCAGCAGGCCAGTGAGCTTCTCCGTGAAGTAGGTGCTTGCTCCGCGGATGCGGGCTTGAAGGGCCTCGTTCGATTCGGGTGTCACGTCCTGAGCCAGATACTCGGCCAGCTGCGGGGCGAATCTCTCGCTGACGGCGAACAAGTCCGACTTTGCTCGTTCGGCAAACGCCTGCATTTGCTCGGACGCCTGCGGGGCCAGTGATTCCGCATGTGTGGCGTACATCGAACGTAACTGCTCGACGTGATTTCGAATCCAGTCGAAGGCGAACAGTTCCCGCAACATGTCCGACTGGAACCGGCGTCTGGCGTCCTTCAGTTGAGATTCGTCCGGCAGATTGCGCGCTGCATCAGCCGAGTACTGGATGACGCGCTGGTCCGTCTTGACGCTTGAGACGTCGATCCTGGACCGCAGCACGATTCCGTCGAAACTCTTGCATCGACTGAGCGCGACATAAACCTGACCGCTGGCAAAGGCGGCCTGAGCATCAATGATGGCTCGCTCAAACGTGAGACCCTGGCTCTTGTGAATGGTGATGGCCCACGCCAGCTTGAGGGGGTATTGCACGAACGTCCCAAGGACCTCCTCTTCGATTCGCTTGCTTTCCTCGTTCAGCGAGTACTTTACGTTCTGCCATTCGGCCCGGTTGACAGCGATGGTCATCGGGTCGCCGGGACACCGCACGAGGATAGAGTCGTCGTCAATCTCCGTGATGCGGCCGATCTTTCCGTTGAAGTACCGCCGGTCGGACTCCGTGTCGTTCCTGATGAACATGACCTGCGCGCCGACCTTGAACTTCAACACCTCGTCGGTTGGATAAGCACTTTCGGAGAACTGGCCGTCGATGGACGCACGGAAAACATGCTCCTTTGCCTGAAGCCGTGCGAGGCTCCCCGAGTTGATCTGATGCGCGGCCGCGTTGGTGGCGGTCAGCGTGATGTAGGCCTCGCTGTCGCGTGGCTGGAAACCAGGCACGAACCGGCTGTTAAGCTTCCGCAACGCGTCCTCGTCCAGGTCGTTGTCTCGCACTCGATTCAGCAGGCCGATGAATTCCGCGTCGGACTGTCGGTAGATGTGCTTGAGTTCGATGGCGATGTAGTCGGTCTGTTGCAGCGACCGACTGCTGAAGAAAAAGGGCGTTTCATAGTGGTGAGACAACAGGTCCCAGTCTTCCGGCTTCACCACCGGCGGCAGTTGATGCAGGTCGCCAATCATGAGCAACTGCACGCCGCCAAACGGCAGGCGCGGGTTCCGGTAGCGTCGCAGGACATCGTCAACAGCGTCGAGCAGATCGGCTCGCACCATGCTGATTTCGTCGATCACCAGGAGATCGAGGCTCCGGATCAGTCGAATCTTCTTGCGGGAAAACTTGCGTTGCTGGCCCGGGTTTGATCGCTCAACACCGGGCAGAAACAGGCCGAACGGCAACTGAAACAGCGAGTGGATCGTCATCCCGCCAGCGTTGATGGCAGCCACACCCGTCGGCGCAACCACGACAATGCGCTTGCTTCCATTCTTCTGCATCTGATGCAGAAAGGTCGTCTTGCCGCTGCCGGCCTTGCCCGTCAGGAACACGCATTTATTCGTGTTGAGAACGTAGTCAGACGCCAGTTCGAGTTCCGGGTTGGTTTGCAGATCCATCGAAGACGATCCCGCAGATTCGGACTTGAGTGTTCAGGAGTGGGCTCAGAACAGGAGTATCACTGCTCATCCAGGATTTGGCTACGGAAGCGGGTCCGGTGAAGCAATGGATGGCCCCTGCTGAGCCGCAGTCCAGGCGAATGAAGGTCCGGATGCCATTGTTTCGTGTTTCTCACAACACTGAATGGCGCCTTTCTCTACGCCTTTCTGCATACTGTCGATGAGCCATCGAGGCCGCGTGCGGTAACGCAATCAGATGACCAAAGTTGATCACAGCCGACAGGCAAGCAGCATGAGCAACTCGAAATCTCAGTCCGTCAAAACTGCCGTCGTGGGGCTTGGTCGGTTTGGGCGGCTGCATTCTTTGACGCTCGCCGGGCTGGCGGAGGCGGAGCTGGTGGGGGTGGTGGCTCGGCGGCGGGAGAGTGTGGAGGCGGTTTCGGCCGAGCTGCCTGGTGTGCCGGGGTGGACGAGTCTGGAGCGGGCGATTGACGAGTGTGAGGCCGAGGCGTGGGTTGTCGCCTGCACGACGGGGGCTCATGTCGAGGTCACTCGGGCGCTGCTGCAGGCCGGGAAGACGGTGCTGCTGGAGAAGCCGATCTCGGAAAGTCTGGACGAGGCCCGCAGTCTCGCGCGGCTGGTTCGGGAAGACTCCAGCAACCTGATGATTGGGCACATCGTGCTCTTCAACAGCGAGTTCCGGCAGCTTCAGCAGGAAGTGCAGCAGCGCGGAGCGATCTCGTACGTCGACTGTGTCCGCCACCGCCCGGCGAGCATCCTGCAGAACTTTCGTGGCGAGAATCCTCTGCACGCGGCGATGGTCCACGATCTCTACGTCGTGCAGGCTCTGCTGAACCGCGCTGAGCCTTCCGGCTTTGACTGCCAGTACCACCGCACGGTTGACGGCGAAATCGATCTGGCTCACGCCCGGCTGTCCTGGCCGGACGGCACACTGGTCTCGTTTGCTGCGTCGTATCTGACGCCCGCCGGAATGCCACCGCGCGGTTTCGACCGGATGGAAGTCTTCGGCGATGGCTGGGCCGCTCGACTGGAACCCAACCCGCGAGCGATCGAAGTCTGGGACAACGACAGGGCGTCCTGGCCGATGGCTCTGGAAATCCGCACGGACGCTTCCGGCCCGACCGGCATGATGGCCGAAGAACTCCGCTGCTTCTGCCGAGTCGCCCGCGGCACGGAACCTGTCCCCGTCGGAGCGACCTACTTTGACGCCCTGCAGGTCCAGCAGTGGATGGAGCGCCTTGATCAGTCGGCAGAGTGATCAGTCGGCGCAGTGATCAGTCGGCAGAGGGATCCGGTGGGTGAGTTCTTCCGGTGTCTTGAGAGTCGTTCGATCGCCAAGCGATGAGTCGAGTTGGACTCCCTGCGGTGACGGGAAGCGTACAGCCGGGACGGAACTTGAATCGGGCTGCGGAAATTCCGGTTGTGTGAGGGCTGCGGCGGCGGGTGGACTGGCGTGGCGACCGGTGTCTTGCCGAAGAACTGCTATGCACTCCGCAGAGCCGTCAGGACCGGTGCATCTCGACCCGGTCGACGCTGGGCTGTGCGGCTGGTAAAACGGCAGCAGGGACGCAGCTGGATAACGAGTCGTATGAGCAAATTGAAAGTCCGACAGAAAGTCGGCAAATATCGGATCGAACGTCGGCTCGGGGCTGGCGGTTTTGCGAACGTGTACGCCGCGATGGACACGATCGAAGGCATCCGCGTGGCGCTGAAGGTGCCGCACGCGTCCATCGTTGACGACAGCGTGCTGAAGGACTTCCGGAACGAAGTGCGTGTCGCGGCGCGGCTTGAGCACCCGAACATTCTGCCGATGCGATTCGCTGGCTTCATGGACGAGCGATTTGTCATCGCCTTTCAGCTTGGCGAGACCACACTTTCGGACCGTATCACCAAGCGGCTCTCGCTGCAGTCGATTCTGGACTACGGCCAGCAGATGCTTGAGGCGACGGCGTACGCTCACCGATCGAAGATCATCCACTGCGACATCAAGCCCGAGAATTTTATTCTGTTCGAGGGAAATCGGCTCAAGCTGACGGACTTCGGCATCGCGAAAGTTGCTCAGAAAACGGTTCGCGGAGCTGGTACCGGAACCATCGGCTACATGGCTCCGGAGCAGGCGATGGGCAAGCCGTCGTTCCGGTCGGATGTCTTTTCGCTGGGCCTGATTCTGTGTCGCATGCTGACCGGGCACTGGCCCGAATGGCCTTATGAGTGGCCGCCGAAAGGTGTGGCTCGGATTCGGCAGCGAGTTCATCCCGACATGGCCGCCGTGATGGCGGATGAAATGGGTTGCCCGATCGCCATCGGCAATGCCGCGCAAGGCCCCGCCGGCCTCGGCCATATCCTGAAAGCCGCCGAAGCGCTGAAAGAATTCGAATG
>Ga0209578_10000653_pt1 | contig 39700 bp, 40 predicted proteins | sample tdAd472_FD_187127 | JGI IMG/M metagenome (GOLD analysis project Ga0209578, IMG submission 187127) | Marine sediment microbial communities from the Atlantic coast under amendment with organic carbon and nitrate - tdAd47.2 (SPAdes)... | ecosystem: Environmental > Aquatic > Marine > Coastal >...
AAAATTCATTTCCCAGCATATGCGTATCAAGCTGGCGGCGGAGATTACCGGAAAAACCAGCAGCAGCCCGCTGGCGATGAAGGATTTATGGGCCGAGCTGGACAAGGGTGAAACCCTTGAAATCGCCGGCTATGACCTGCCCCCCGGTCTGGCGCGCGGATTCCGCCAACTCGCCCTCGACAAGGTGAAACTGCCCCGGGGCCTTTCGGTCAAATGGCTTGACATATCCCTGAACAATCCGGCGCGAATGCCGGCGGCGGCGCAAAAAATAATTGATCACTGGGCGGATCAGGGCGTTGAGATTACCGCCATGGCCGTTCACGACATCGCTTTCTGGACCTTGCAGGAACCGGAATGGGCTGATGAATATATTGCCCAAACGATGAAGTTAATGATAGAATAATCTGCCTGAATTTGATCATATTGGCTGTTTATAATAATAAGGCGCAAAGGTGACCCGGGAAGAAAATCAGGGAAGAAAAATGAATAACTTAAAAATACTCCTGACAGGCGTTCTGTCACTGTTCGTAACATATGCCTCACCTGCCCAGGCCGAGGTAGGCCGAAAGGCGCCAGGTCTTGACGGCCTGACGACCGCCGGGCCCTACTATAATCCGGCGTCAAAAAGTTATTTTGAATTATTCCGCTTTTCAAAGATCACGGAACGCCCCAATTGGCAAAATGCCCAAAAAGAGGCGGCGACCAAGTTTTTCAAGAATACCCAGGGCCGTCTGGCGACAATTAAAAACCTGGAGACCCATCAATTCATATTGCGCAACTTCAAGGCCAAGGACTTCTGGATCGGGCTGCAATATTATTGCGGCTCTGGATCCCTGATCTGGGTTGACGGCACTGACGCGACCAAAAGCGGCTTTTCCGCCTGGGCCAATCAATGGTCAAACACTGACATTCGTTGCGCCGCGGAACCCTATATGCCGGTGCATTACACAACCAAAACAGTGACCGGCACATTGCGCTGGCGGGCCTCCGGCGCGCGCAAATTCTATGGCATGTATCTGGTGGAATATCCCACCGGCAAGGAATAGGGTTTAGGCCAGCAGGTTCCTGAAGATCGCCGGCAAGGCGGCCGGCAGGTCATTGATATGGGGAATGATCGCCCCGCCGCCCGGACCGAAAAGATAGGGGAAATAATCCCGCGCCTTTTCATCGACCGTGACGCCAAAGACGGCAATGCCCTGCTTGCGGGCCTCGCGGATCGCCATCCGGGTATCCTCGATCCCGTATCGGCCCTCATAATGATCCATATCGTTGGGTTTGCCGTCGCTGATCAGCAATAAAAGCTTGTGATGATTGGGCCGTTCCAGAAGCTGCTTGGTCACATGGCGGATCGGCGCCCCCATGCGGGTATAAAACCCCGGTTTCAGCGCCGAAATCCGCTTCTGGACATGAACCGTCATGTCCTCTTCAAAGTCCTTCAGACAATCGACCCGGACATTATGCCGCTTGCGCGAGGAAAAGCTGTAGATGGCGTGATCGTCGCCGCTGGCCTTCAGGCCCAGCGCCAGGATCATCAGGGCTTCCTTCTCCACATCAAGAATCCGCCGCCCGTCGAGCCAGGCGTCCGTTGACAGGGAGACATCCGCCAGCGTCGCCGCCGCCAGGTCGCGGGTCTGGTTGCGGTAATCGGTATAAATCTGGTCACTGCCCTCGCCCGTCGCCCTCAGATCGCAACTGGAACGGATCATGGCGTCAATGTCCAGCTCCTTGCCGTCCTGCTGCCGATGGACCGCTTCCCGCCGGGGACGCAGGGCCTCGAACTGACGCTGGATGCGCCTGATGCGCCGCTTCGTCGCATCATCCGGTTCCCAGCCGTCTTCCTCTTCCTCGACACGATCGGAAAAAACGGCGCAATGATCCTTGCGATAGCCCTGAATACGAAAATCCCATTCCGGGTAACGCACGGCGGCCGCAACAGGCGCCGCGTCTATGCCCTGTCCCGCGACCGAAACGTCAAGCTTGATCGTGGCCGCCACCGTTTTTTTATTGCGGGTCAGCGACAATTCATCAAGATCATCGACCGCCGACTGGACATCCTCGTCCTCGTCATCGTCAACGCCGCGGTTGACATTGACCATTTCCGCCAGCGACACCACCTTTTCAAACCGGTTGAGGACCAGCGGGTCATCCCTTTCCGCCTGATCATTTTCCTCACGGACGCCGGCATGTTTGCGGCCGTCGCGCAGATCCTTGAAGATATTCTGGCCGCTTTCATCTTCCTCGCTGTATTCCATATCGTCAATAATATCCCGATGGACGACATCGACTTCACCCCATAGAGGCACCGACAGGAAGCTCTTGTATTTGCGGGGAATTTTGGGAAAATCCGGCAGGCCCTCATCTGTCAGGACAAGATTGACCAGGGCCCGCGCCTCGTCATGATCGGCGCCGTCGTCGAACAGCAAATCGCGGATAATCTTTTCCAGTCGGGCTTCAAAAGTCGGCAGTTCGCGGATCGGCCGCGCCGCGGCCAAAGCATCGCAGAGGTCGGCGTATTTTTGCCGAAGCCCCGGATATTTCGCCAATATGGTTTCCGTGGCCCGCCAGGCCTGGGCGATAAAAACAAGATCCCGATGCAAGGGATTTCTGGGCTTGATCCGCGGCATGTCGGGGGCATGGGCCAGAAAGGCCGCCAACCACAGATAGAGCGCACGATTGAGCGCCCGCTCGGGAAAGAAATCAATCATATTCGGCAGTAAAAGACTGTCATTATCCCGCCGGGCGACCTCGATGCGTTCATTATCCATGCCAAGGCGCATGCGCCAGGACAGGCGATGGTCCCGGGCGGTCGCCGTGACGCTGGCGACATCAATGCCGGGATCACCGCCGATGGCGCGGAAGAATATGCTGATCACATCCTTGATGTCCTCCAGCCGCACGGCGGCCTCGGCATGATGGGGATAGCTCGACTGGTTGCGCACCAGGCTGTGCCATTTCTTGCCAACCAGTTCTTCAGGTTCAAATAAATCAAACACGTCCGTTCTCTATCCGAAAGTGGCCTGTACGACCTCAAGCAGGCCCTCCTTGGCGCTGTCATCATCACTGAGCGGTTCGATAAGCGCCGCTTCCGCCGCCTCCAGGGGCGCGATCCCCGCCATCATCAGCGTCGCGCAATAGACCAGCAACCGGGTCGAGGCCCCTTCCTCCAGGTCAAGGTCCTTCAGGTTACGGATACTGCGCGCCAGATTAACCAGCGGCACGCAGCGCATGCGGTCGAGGCCGGTTTCCTGACAGATGATCTGAACTTCCTGTTCGGCGGCGGGATAGTCAAAATTAATGCCGATAAAGCGCTGGCGGGTGCTGGGCTTGAGGGATTTCAGGATATTCTGATAGCCCGGATTATAGGAAACCACCATCATGAAATCGTCGGGCGCTTCCAGCAGCTCCCCGGTCCGCTCCAACGGCAGCAGGCGCCGGTCGTCGGTCAGCGGATGGAGCACCACCGTCACATCCTTGCGCGCCTCGACCACCTCATCCAGATAACAGATACCGCCCTGGCGCACGGTCTGGGTCAGCGGGCCGTCCACCCATTGCGTCTCGCCGCCCTTCAGCAGGTAGCGGCCGGTCAGGTCCGCCGCCGTCAGATCATCATGACAGGCGACCGTGTTCAGGGCAAGGCCGAGCCGCGCCGCCATATGCGCCACAAAACGGGTCTTGCCGCAACCGGTCGGCCCCTTCAACATCACTGGCAAGCCCTTGCGATAGGCCGTTTCAAATAACGCGCATTCATTTGCCGACGGCATGTAAAAGGGAATATCTGTTTTTTCCATAACCTGAGCGTCCATAAATTTTAAACCCTTGTCAGTATATCATCAATTCAAAAGGACGGTGACAGACAACCCCGCCACCGTCCTTGATTAAGGTTAGCCATAGTCCTTTTACAGGTTAACTAGGCCGTTGCCTGCTCTGCTTTGCCCTTGCTCAATATTGAATACACAAAGAGCAGCACGCCGAGGATCACGATCAGTCCCGATCCCAGCCGCAGCCAGTAGAACAAGGCGATCTGTTCCTGTACTTCCATGAAGTCCATGCCCAGCACCCGCTGCAGATGTGTCTGAAGGACACCGGCCGCTGTCAGGGTGAAAGTCATGAAGCACATGCCGGAAGTCATAATCCAGAAGCTCCACATGTTGAGGGTCTGGTTATAGGGCTGCTGACCGCGCAGATGCGGCATGGCGTAGGTAATGATCGCCAGATTGATCATGACATAGGCGCCAAAAAAGGCCAGATGTCCATGAGAGGCTGTGATCTGAGTACCGTGGGTGTAATAGTTGATCGGCGCCAGCGTATGCAGGAAACCCCATACCCCCGCCCCGAAGAAGGACAGCACCGTACAGCCCAGCACCCACAGGATGGCCGCTTTATTGGGATGATTACGGGTGCTTTGACGCACGATATAGAAGGAGAAGATCACCATCGCCAGGAAGGGGAAAACTTCCAGGGATGAGAAAACAGTCCCGATCCATTGCCAGTATCCCGGTGTGCCGATCCAGTAGTAATGGTGGCCGGTGCCGAGCAATCCTGAGAAAAGCGCCAGACCAACGATGACATAGAGCCATTTTTCGATGATCTCACGGTCAACACCGGTCATTTTGATCAGCAGGAAGGCCAGAATCGACGCCAGGATCAGTTCCCATACTCCTTCAACCCACAGATGGACAACATACCACCAGTACATTTTATCCAACGCCAGGTTGGCCGGGTTATAGAAGGCAAACAGGAAGAACAGCGCCAGTCCCCACAGTCCCATGGTCAGAATGGTTGCGACAACCGTTCTCTTGCCCTTCATCAGGGTCATGGAAATATTGAACAGGAACATCAGCGCGACAACGACAATCGCCACCTTGATCCACAGCGGCTGTTCCAAGAACTCACGGCCTTCGTGAATATGGAACAGATAGCCGACAACCGCCGCGAGGGCGCCAAACAAAAACAGCCAGAATTGTATCCAGGCCAGTTTGGGGCTGTAAATTTCGGTTTCGGTTTCCTCAGGCAATAAATAATAAGTTGCGCCGAAAAAGCCCATCAGCAGCCAGACAATCAGGGCGTTGGTGTGAATCATCCGCACGATGTTAAACGGCACAAGTTCCGACAGAAAATTCGGAAAGACATAAATCGTGCCGACGGTCAGACCACCCAGCACTTGCACCACGAACAGGCCCATTGCCGCCATAAAATAGGGATAAGCCAATTTTTGTGTTTGATACTTCATAATATTACTCCTGCTCCCTTATTCAATCGGCTCTGGTGGCCAGCCTTGGGTATCAATCCGGCTGACCCACTCAAAAAACGCCGCGAGGTCCGCATGTTCCTGTTCAGTGAGGTTGAACTGGGGCATCTGGCGACGACCCTCAATTCCCGTCGGCATGGCGTTCATCCAGGCCTTCAGCGCCTCACGACCGGTTTCCGGATCCTCATCGCCGCCAAACTTGACCCATACCTTACCCAGTTCCGGCGCATAATAAGCCCCCTCACCCAGCAAACTATGGCAATTGATACAGGAATTCTTTTCCCATACATGCTTACCCCGAGCGACAGCGTCGTCAAGGCTGCTTACGTCCGTACTCTCATTCACGATATATAAATGGCTGTGAGCTGTCAGCGCCACGAATATCACGAAAAAGAATATTGTCCCGCCAAAGAAGATATTGCGGGCAGCAGTCTTTGTCATTCCTTCCGACATAATAGATTTCTCCTGCACTATTATAATTTTAGAAAAAGGTCACCACTTACATTCCACCCCGAAAACAAAGATGATATACCCCTTCACCATAAGATGTATAAATGATACATCTTCCGTGTCTTTGATCGAGATCAATAAAGGGTAATACATACCGGTCAAAAACAAAAACTTTTCTTCATGCATTTTTTATGTCTCTGGGGTAAAACAAACAAAATGTTAATCAAGATATAAACCATGACGCTACATGAAACAGCCTTCATCTTTTCCGGGAACGGGCAAAACAATCTGATTGGAATCATTCATGAGCCCACAGAAACGAAGTCGTCTGTCGGGCTGCTGATTATTGTCGGCGGGCCGCAATATCGCATCGGCGCTCACCGTCAATATGTTCATCTGGCCCGCCATTGCGCCGACCGGGGCATCGCCGCCATGCGATTTGATTATCAGGGCGTCGGCGACAGCGACGGCGTCTATCCCGGTTTTGAGCATGTCACGGCGGATGTCCATGCGGCGGTCAATGAATTTCTGCGCCGCTGCCCGACGATCGAATCCGTCGCCATCTGGGGCCTGTGCGAAGGGGCCTCGGCCATTCTTCTGGGCGCGGCGCATCACAAAGCCGTGTCCCATGTCATTCTGGCCAACCCCTGGGTCAGGTCGGAAAGCGGCCGCGCCCGGGCTTATGTGAAGCATTATTATCTGGATCGCCTGAGGCGGCCGGAATTCTGGAAGAAAATTTTTTCCGGCAAGCTCAATATCGCCCAGGCAATTGGCGGATTTCTGTCCAATATAAAGAAGACCTTCACCGGCAAATCCGTGCAGAAGGCGGGTTCCGGCGCCCCTGGCGAAGATGTGCGGCCTTTCCCCGAGCGGATGCTGGCCGGATTGACGGCCTATCCGGGACAGGTGCTACTCATTCAAAGCGAACAGGATCTGGTCGCCCGTGAATTTGACGATCTTGTCGCCTCAGACAAGGCATGGCGCCAGGCGATCCGGGATAAAATTTCCCGGCGGATCGACATCGCGGAAAGTGATCATACCTTTTCCAGCGAAAAATGGCGTCGTCAGGTGGCGGACGCCACGGCCCGCTGGCTGTTATCCGGAGAGTAGTTCCCGCATCTCCAGCGGGGTTTTATGACGGCCGCCCAACTCATGGATAAAAAAATCAAGGAACATATCCATATTTTCCAGAAACGCCTTCAGGTCCGGCTCATTCCGGACGTAAGGCCCGCCGCCCGCCATCAGGGACGAACTATGATAGGCGTAATTGAAATAGGGCCGGCCGATCGCCGTCATCCGCCGGACCATGCGGATCTGATCGGCGGCGCTGATTCCTTCCGGCGTCAGGGGAATGCGCTCCAGAAGCCGCGTCTTCGCCAGAACCCCGGCCATCAGCGCCCGCAGCCCCGAAGCGCCGGCGAGCCGCGGATAAAGCCGGCTGCCCCACCTCGCCAGCAACCCGTCATATCCGCGGCTGTTGGGCAATTCCAGCATACGCTGTCCGTCCACCTCAAACCAGTAAGGCTGACTCGGTAATCCGATAAAGCTGGGTCCAGAATCAAAGGAAAAGTCCGTATCCGCCACGACACTGACATCGACCAGATAGCCAAGCTCCCGCAAAATACGCGCCGTATTCGGCCCGGCGCCATAGCGGCCCGCCTTGAAGATCACCGGCCGCCGACCGGTGCGCTGTTCGATATAATCGGTCAGCGTCGCCAGTTTTTTCTTCTCCAGGTCACAGGGCAGATTTCCGGCGTAGGAATTGACCTGGTTCACCTCTTCCTCATAGGGCGGCGAGACCCAGGGGTGCAAATGGGCGCCGATGAGGCACGCCCCCTGATCGGCCCAGTCTTTCAGAATGCCGATCGCCCGGTCATCCTCAACCACGGCGTAATCGACACAATAGGTCGGAATGACACCATGTTTTGCCAAGATTTCCTGGGCCGCATGCTGATGGGCGATATTGGTGACGGAGCGGCTGTTGCGATCAAAAGGCGCCGCCCAGTCAAATTCCTCCTCAGTGTCGATCACGACGGTCAGCAGCGGCTTTGAACCACTCAGGTTTATGGGCGAAATTCTTGAAAACAAATAAAGACTCCAAAGTAGGTGACCGGGAAATTTCGGGTTTCGGCCTGCATTGCACCAAGATAATAAAATGAATACTGGCTTAGTTTATATTTTTTATTAACATAATGATGCTATCTGCTGGTTAACCACAAAAAATAAATGGATTCAAAATTGACCTTTATCTCCGGCCTCGTGGCCAATCTTCTTTTTCTGATTTTCAATCTTGGCGTTTTTTATGCCATGTATTGGGCCTTTAAAGAAGACTTAAAGATCGAAAAAGAACAAAAAGCCCTGACCAAAAATAATTTCAGAAACTAGCTTATGCGCGATATATTTATATTTTCCGCAATTTTATGCATCATCTTCGCCACCCTTCGCCGGCCACAGGTTGGCGTCCTCGCCTGGTTGTGGCTTTCCATCATGAATCCCCATCGGGAAGCCTACGGCTGGATTTACAGCATGCCGTTGCTGGATATTATCGCCGGGGCGACCCTGCTCGGCGCCTTTTTTAATTTCAAACACACCAACAGGGCGCTTTTTCATCCGATCGCGGTGATCATCCTGATGTTTTACCTTTGGACCTGCCTGTCGACCGCCATGTCGATCGACAAGGAACTGTCCTTTGTCAAATGGCTTGATTACACCAAGACCATGCTGTTTGTCGCCCTCATGCTGCTGATGCTCAACAGGCGGCACTGGATCATCGCCGCCATCTGGGTATTCATATTCGCCATCGGCTTCACCGGCATCAAAGGCGGCATCTTTACCATTTTGACCGGCGGCGGCGTCCGGATCTGGGGCGCGCCGGACACCGCATGGGGCGACAATAATGGCGTATCCATCGCCATGCTGATGGTAATCCCCCTGATTTTCGCCACCAAGGATCTGTTTGATCAGAAAAAATACCGCCTCGGCGTCTATGGCAGCGCCTTTATCTCCTTTGTCTGCATTCTGGGCACCCAGTCCCGCGGCGGCCTGGTGGGGATCGCCGGAACCAGCCTCGCCTATTTTGTCCGGACAAAGCATAAGCTGGTGATCGGCGCCCTGATTGTCGTGACGATGATCGGCGTCTTCACCTTCATGCCGGATTCATGGCGAGACCGGATGCAGACCATTCAGACCTATGAACAGGACAGCTCCGCCTCATCCCGGATCCTGCAATGGAAATACGCCGTGCAACTGGCCGCGGAGCATCCGATCGTCGGCAACGGCTTCAACGCCCGTTATTATCAACCCTACTATCAGAAATACATGGCGGGAATCGACGTCAACCGGGCGGTGCACAGCAATTATTTCCAGACTCTGGAGGAACAGGGATATGTCGGACTGTTCATGTATTTCTTGCTGATGCTGGTGGCCATTGTTTCGGCGAACAGGGTATCCAAACAGGCGCGCAGGCGGCAGGACCTGAAATGGGCCGCCTCGCTTTTATACTACAGCCAGTTCAGCATTGTCGGCTACGCCTTTAACGGATTGACCCTTAATCTGGCTTATCTCGATTTATATTATTATATATTGGCTTTTATCGTGCTATTAATCAGCCACGTTAAAGCGGAGCTGGCAAAGCCGCCATCAGAACCAACAAATCAGACCCCGATTGGACCATAACGACACATGAAAAAGATCATTCACCTCATCGCCGCCGCCCGGCCCAATTTCATGAAGATCGCGCCGCTCTATCACGCCCTGAACAGGGAAGACTGGTGCGCGGCGCATATCATTCACACTGGACAGCATTATGACGCCAACATGTCGGACAGCATATTTGCCGATCTGATGCTGCCGGAGCCGCATTTCCATCTGGGCATCGGCAGCGGCTCCCACGCCCATCAGACCGGCAATGTCATGCTGGAATATGAAAAAATCGTCCTCGAGAAGGAGCGGCCGGATTTCCTCGTCGTGGTCGGCGACGTCAATCCAACGGCCGCCTGTTCCCAGGTGGCGACGAAGCTGCATATTCCGGTGGCCCATCTGGAAGCGGGCCTCAGAAGCGGCGACCGGCGCATGCCGGAGGAGATCAACCGCCTGGTGACCGACGCCATCAGTGACGCCCTGTGGACCCCGTCGCCGGATGCGGATGAAAATTTGCGCAACGAAGGCCATCCGGACTCGCGAATCGTCCGGGTTGGCAACATCATGATGGATTCCTTTGAATTGCTGCGTGACAAGATTGAAGCAGAAAAATCACCGGAGAAATATGGCCTCGAGCCGGGCCAATACGGGGTTGTCACCCTGCATCGCCCGTCCAATGTCGATGAATATGACAGTCTGAAGCAGCTGGTTGAGCAACTGATCAAAGTCTCGACGAAAATCCCGTTGATTTTCGCCGTCCATCCCCGGACCCGCAACAGCCTGCAAAAGCATGGCCTGTGGGACGGATTGCAGTCTGTGGCGCGGCTGAAACTGGTGGAGCCGGTCAGCTACGCGCCCTTTATGAGCCTGGTGAAATCGGCCCGGCTGATCATCACCGATTCCGGCGGCATCCAGGAAGAAACCACCTATCTCAACATTCCCTGCCTGACCCTGCGGGAAAATACCGAACGGCCGATCACCATAACCGAAGGCACCAACAAGCTGGTCGCGATAGACAAACTGCAGGAAAATGTCGACCGGGTGCTGGCCGGAGAGTGGCCCAGCGGCGCCAGGCCCGATCTTTGGGATGGTAAAACCGCAGACCGCGTGGTCAGCGAAATTAAAAAATGGCTTTTTAGCTAAAGCTTACTCAACAAAGCGATATTACGGCGGAGCCCCGGCGAGGTGAGACAAACCTATTCGGGACTTTTTTGCGCCACAGACTTGTCAATGATAAACCCCGGTATCAGCAGGTCCTCGGTAAGATCGCTGAGCGTATGGCCATCGAGCACCCTGAAAAAGGCCTCCATCGCCATATGCAGAACTCCCGACAGGATGCAGCGTTCGACAATCTTGCAGTTTTTATTGCCCTCTTCAAAACATTCGACAATCGCCAGATCATCCTCCGTATAGCGGATAAGATCCCCCAGGTTGATTTTATCGGCCGGCCGGCCGAGGCGGAAACCGCCATTCTTGCCGCGCACGGTCTGCAAATATCCGCCCTTGCCCAGTTCATGAACAATCTTCATCAGATGGTTGCGCGAAATACCGAAAACCTCGGAAACTTCCTTGATGGAAACAAGCCGGTCCTCATTGACCGCGACATACATCAGCAGCCTCAGGGAATAATCGGTAAAAGATGTCAGCTTCATTAACAGGTTCCATTCATCATCAAGAAAGATAACTTGATTTACTTATTGACAGGGAGAGCGGCGACAAAATAACGCAATTGATCATTTCAGCGCCTTGCGCTCCAGATTTACCCCTTGCTCTTTCAACAATTCGCTTTTGCGTTTTTTTTCCGATTCAGATTTCAACTGACCACAGGCGGCCAGAATATCCTCCCCGCGCGGCGAGCGGATCGGCGCGGAAATCCCGGCGTCAAACACATATTCGGAAAAGCGTTTGATCTGCCGGTCATCCGAACGCTGATAATCCGATCCCGGCCACGGGTTAAAGGGGATAAGGTTCACTTTGGCGAAAATATCATATTTCCGCAGCAGCTTCACCAGATCGCGCGCATCCTCGTCACTGTCATTAATACCTTTCAGCATGATATATTCAAAGGTAATTTTGCGCGACGCCTTGGCCCCCGGATAATCCCGGCAGGCCGCCAGCAACTGCTCCAGGGGATATTTTTTGTTGATCGGCATGATTTCATTCCGAACCTTGTTGTTCACCGCATGCAGCGATATGGCCAGGTTGACGCCGATTTCCTCGCCGCAACGCGCCATCTCCGGCACCACGCCGGAGGTCGACAGGGTGATGCGCCGCCGCGACAGGCTGATCCCCTGTTCATCCATGATGATTTTCAGGGCCTTCTTGACATTGTCGAAATTATACAGCGGCTCGCCCATGCCCATCATGACGACGCTGTTCAGCACCCGGCCGTCGGCAGGCGTCGGCCATTCACCCAAATGGTCGCGCGCCACCATGAATTGCATGACGATTTCCGCCGGCGTCAGATTGCGCACCAGCCGCTGGGTTCCCGTATGGCAGAATTTGCAGGTCAGGGTGCAGCCGACCTGAGATGAGACGCACAGGGTGCCGCGCTCCTTTTCCTCATCGGGAATAAAAACCGTTTCCACCTCGTTGCCGTCGGGGAATTTCATCAGCCATTTACGGGTCCCGTCCTTCGAGACGAGGGCCTCGATGATTTCCGGGCGGCCGACGGTGTAATTCTCCGCCAGCCTTTGCCGCACGTCCCTGGACACATTGATCATCTCGTCAAAGCTTTTCACGCCCCGGTAGTAAATCCAGTGCCAAACCTGGGCGGTCCGCATTTTGATCTGCTTTTCCGCAATGCCGATGTCGCGCAGGCGTTCGGCTATTTCCGCCCGGTCAAGGCCGACCAGCGTCTTTTCTACATCCAGTGTAGGGCGGCTGACCACAGCCGGCTCTGTACCCAATGGTAATGTTCGCATATGTCCTACAGTTTTCACCACAAGTGAAAACCCTTTCATCCTTCGGTTCGGGTCCCCCTTAACGGCAGGCCTTTGTAATGGCGTTATGGGCCGCCGTAAAGCCCGAAAGTGAAAAGCGATAGCTTGTCTTGTTTCCCCGGCGACTTTCGGCGGAGAATGTGGCGTTACTGCCCCGCTTCATGGCCTGCGTGATGGCGTTATCGGTTTTCACATCGTCGCCCCAGGCGCCGTCACCCTCTGTAAAAAGGCGAAATGTCTTGCTCTTATCGACTCTCATGGTCACCCGGGAGTTTTTCTTGAAATTATAGCCGACGACAAAATTAACCTCGTTACTGATTTTCCGGACGGGCTTATGCGATACGGTGAAAAAGGGGTTGCCATGTTTCAGGCCATCCGGCTTGGCGGACTTCGGAATTGAAATCATGTAACAGACCTTCTCGCCATTGCTTTTTTTCAGCATAAAGGCGTCCCAGTCCCGATAAGTGCCCAGCAATTGACGGCTGTCCGCCATGGCCGTCTCGCCCGCCAACGCAATACTGATAATCGCACAAAAGAAAACGCTAAAAATCCTGTTCAACTTATAACCTCAAATATCCTGACATAATATGCTATACAGTAACAAATAGCTATGTCATCATCAAGGCAGCCGAATAATATTTTCGGCCAGCCCCTTAATCTATCACAAATCCGCCAAACCGGTACCAAAGTCTTGGTTGATTCAAGCAGGTCATATAGAATAAATCTGGCCAGATAAATATCTTTGGTGTATTCCTCACTTAAATTTGCTTCATTTGCAACCAATTGATTTTTCTTTAGGAGCGAAACAATATGAAAAAACCATATACAGACGCAAAGGCGGCGCTGGACGGGGTTTTGTTTGACGGCATGACCATCATGGCCGGCGGATTTGGCCTGTGCGGCATCCCGGAAAATCTGATTACGGCGCTTCGTGACAGCGGCACCAAAAATATCACCGCCATCAGCAACAATGCCGGGGTGGACGATTTCGGCCTCGGGCTGTTGCTCCAGACGCGGCAGATCAAGAAAATGATTTCCTCCTATGTTGGCGAAAACAAGGAATTTGAACGGCAGTATCTGGCGGGGGAGCTGGAACTTGAATTCAACCCGCAGGGCACGCTGGCGGAACGCTGCCGCGCCGGCGGCGCCGGCATTCCGGCTTTTTATACCAAAACCGGGGTTGGTACCCTGATCGCCGAAGGCAAGGAACATAAGGAGTTCAACGGCGAAACCTACGTCATGGAAACCGGCCTCGTCGCCGATGTTTCGCTCGTCAAGGCCTGGAAGGGCGATAAGGAAGGCAACCTGATCTATCGCAAGACGGCGCGCAATTTCAACCCGATGATGGCGACGGCCGGACGGGTCACCGTGGCCGAAGTGGAGGAACTGGTGGAAGTGGGCGAACTGGACCCGGATCAGATTCACACCCCCGGCATCTTCGTCCAGCGGATTATCCAGTCGAAAGACCTGGCAAAACGCATCGAAAAACGCACCATCCGGACGAGAGGAGAATAAGCATGGCCTGGACAAGAGAAGACATGGCGCGCCGGGCGGCGCAGGAACTTCAGGATGGCTTTTACGTCAATCTCGGCATTGGCATACCGACCCTGGTCGCCAACTATATTCCCGACGGCGTGCGCGTCACGCTGCAGCGCGAAGCAGCAAAAGCGGGCTTTCTTGCCCTGTGTGTTAATTGGCACGTAAAACTGACCCACTAAGGTGGTTTATTAGCATTCCTTTTTAATCCAGATATATTTCTTCTTACTACTTGCCAGTAAAGGAAACTCGGCATATTTTTGATCTACACTCTGCCTGAAGGGGGTCGAAATGTCAATAAGCATTTAAAATTACACCACCTTTTGCATTTAGAATTGCCCCACCCCTTCAGTAGTAAGGCCAACCGGATATCTGCCCCTATATAGCGAGGTCTCCGGTTGGCCTTGCGTATGCTCAGGCTTGTTTTACTTGGCTGTTTTTACTTTGTGCGAAGCGGAAGGAGTTGTTACCGGTTTCAATGATTGAACAATGATGGGTGACCCTGTCGAGAAGAGCAGTGGTCATCTTGGCATCTCCAAAGACCGATACCCATTCACCGAACTCCAGATTGGTGGTCATGATGACACTGGTTTTCTCATACAGCTTGCTGATCAGATGGAAGAGGAGTGCTCCGCCAGATTTGGGGAACGGGATATAGCCCAATTCATCAATGATGACACAATCTGTCTGACTGAGCTGACGGATGAGCTTACCGGTATTGCCTTCAGCCTGTTCCTTGATCAGGGCGTTAATGAGATCCACTGCGTTATGAAAGCGGACTTTCTTCCCCTGTGTGATGAGTGAGGTTCCCAGAGCAATGGCAATATGGGTTTTCCCGGTTCCAGTGCCGCCCACCAGGATCAAGTTATGCGCATCCTTTGTAAACTGTCCAGTACACAGCTGTTGTATATCAGCCTGCTTTACAGCGGAGAGTTCATAATCGAATGTGGCAAAGTCCTTATGATGGGGAACGCCATTGTTTGGCCGATGGTGTTCGAGAAATATCGTAAACTCCTCCTGACCTCGCGGCTGATCGGGGTGCTTGGCAAGCTCGAGCGCGAGCAATCGGTCACCCATATCGTGGTCGACAAGCTGGTCAGCCTCGACGCAGCGCTCTATGAAAAAACCTATGGTGCCGACGAAGATTTTATCCCAACCCAAGACCCGCCCGATAGCGCCCTGCCCAAAGGCCGGAATTTTTGTTGATGTCGAACCAACGCCGGTTGTTTTGGCGAACACCATTTGAATTGGGCGATGGGAATTATAGTATGAGCGACAGATATCCAACGCATGATGAAAGGTTCAGATATGACCAGAAAGAAACACCCTGTTATTGAGTATGAAAGCTATTTGTTCTCCATCATTTCCAGCAAGTTATTTTATGATTTCTCAGGATACAATGCCTGCGACAGAGGCATATATTCCGAATATATGTCACTGGAACTTAGCGCCGAATGTTTTCTGCCGCCCAAGGAAAACGCCACTCTATTTGAGCTTGTTTTTCTGGGAAGCAGAGATATGGAAAGGGATTTATATGATCAGGAATATTTAGATGAGAAAATGTCGCCGATCGGAAGGTTGACCGTTAAAAAGGGAGCCAGGAAATTTCTAGGAACGTTACCTGCTGACTCTCTTTGGCATGTCGCAAGGGCCATAGACCGGGGTTCTTTTAAGTCCATTGTGCTTCATGGTGAGAAAGCAAGATACGGAAGGGCAAAAATCATATCAGCCGATTTCAGTATGTCCCATGATCCAGATGATTTGTAGGACGTGGGTATATTTTGAGAGTTGACCTGAGCTACCTGAAACCTGATTTGTTCTGTTTCCTGAATAAATAGGGTTCCGTAAAACGACCTGCCCAAATGCCCCGTTTTTGGCTCTTGGCGTCCACCTGTTGCGCCAGGTAATCCTGAGAATAATAAAGATAGGCGATGGCGTGTCCGCTCGCGACCATGGCGGCGTTGATATCGGCGCCTTTGTCGTTAAAGCATTTGGCCACATCACGCCCATATCGATCCTTGTTTATGGTTTTGCAAATGATCGTCTGATTGTCGATAAGGCGTTTCAGATAGGATTTTGCTTCCTGACCACATCTATACTGGGTATTGTTATTCCAACAGGATTGTGCGATTTCCGGCGCATCAATACCGTGCAGTCGAATGCGAGATTGATTAATTTTTACAGTGTCTCCGTCCAGGATCAAGGCAGCGCCGGTAATAGTGCCTTCCAGAGATGAGGAACGAATAGCCGGAGGTGGGGTGAATTTTTTATGCGTTTCCGGCAAAAAGCTACTGAGGAATAAGCCAATGACGATAGCTCCAGCGACTGTTAGGGAGATATCTTTTGACCACTTTCGTTTCGCCCGAAATCTAACGATATTACTCATTTAAGCCTATCAAGTTTGCAGATATGAGAACTGAATTAAGGGGTTTGTGTTACAGCCCTTTAATAACCGTATAGTGTTAAAACCTTGTAAAAATTAGGAAAAAAATGTCCCTAATTATAATACCCCGGGGAGTATCCGAGATGTGACGGGGCCGGTGCAGAATGCTACGGAATGGACGTTATATTTTCCTTGAACGAAGCCGCTTGTGTGATACTTTGGTGCTTCAGCCTCGGCTGATGAGACCCCTGTCGTCCTCGTTCCCCCAACGATATGACAGGGGTTTCTGTTTTTCAGTCCGATCCCTCCAGATGCTGCATCATTAAGTTGGATATTGAAGTTTGGGCGGCCAGCAGTTTTTGCCGCAATTTACTGACTGTTATGTATCCCGAATTCACGTCACGATCGATCTTGTGATTCATGAGGATCTTGATCTGCAGTTCCGGGATGTCGGCATATTCGGCCATGGTGCGGTAGGTCTGGCGCAGGTCGTTGCCCCAGTGGGAGAGATTTGTCCGCTTTTCCGATTGTTCCGCCATATGGCCCGAACGGCTGCCGGGCGCGGGAAATATCCATTCCGAGCCGGGAGCGATCCTGTCACCGGCCTTTATGGCGCTGACCAGGCAGCGGCGCATGGCGCGCGACAGGGGGATATCGAAGGCGCGATCCTTGCCCCCTTTGGGCTCCGGGATATGGAGGACGGATTTCCGCAGGCTCAGGTGACAGCGTTTCGCTTTTTTCAGGGCGTCCGGACGATGCCTGCTGAGCAGGGTGAAGAGATGAAATTCGCGCCGCAAGGGGCTCCGCAACGCTTTTCGCTGCAGGTTCCATCCGGCGAGATCCTCGGGCCCCATGGCGGTATTGCGGCGCTCTATTTCATAAAAATCAATGGCGGTGACCGGGTGTTTCTCGGGCAGGTTGCGGTCCAGCTTGTCCGAGGCATAGCGATAGACGGCCCGGAAAATGCGCATGACATTGTTCGCCGTGGCGACGCCGTTATTCTCAATCATGAAATTATACCGGTCGACCACTTCCTCCGTCGAGGCGACGAAACTGGACAGCGGCCGGTCCAGCCAGTCGGAAATGTTATTGGTGATGTAATTCTGGTAGCAGCGAATGGTGTTCGGGGAACGTTTTTTACGTTCCATATGGTTGGTCCTGTATTTCTCCCAGGCGTGCCGCAGGGTGATCCTGGTCTTCCCGGCCTTGGGTGTGGCCCTGGCTACAACTTCGTCTGTGGCCTTGTCGGTCATGGGCGCTTGGTAGTACGGCGTTTTAGGCATGCCAAACCTGTCCCTGTGGGGTGGGATGATGCCCCGGCTGATGGAGAGCAGGTCCTGTTGGGCGATCAGGCGGGCGTGCCGGCTGGTGATATTGCCGAAGCGGCCGATGGTGCGGCGGATGATCCGGACGCGCTGGCCTTGCCGCCGCAGGTCCGCCTGGATGGCGAAGCTGGTGGTTCTCCGGCCGACGATGATGAAAAAGCCGCCGAGGCGAATATCGCGGATTTCATATTGCGGGCGCGACGCTTTTGCCAGCAGGGCGGGCGTGTCCAGGGCTTTGAGGGCGTTATCTGACAATTTAAGATGCAAAACCGGTTTCCGTTTCTTCACATGAGCCAAAAGTCGTGCGCTCTCAAAACGGGAATTATGCAGGTTTTATGTAGGTTTTCTCAAGGTAAAGGAGCGTTTTTGAACGTTCGCCTTGCGTCGGCCTGCTTACCAGCCTGCCAAATTTAAGGTAATGTTATCAAAGGGATAAAGGCTCAAGTCCTTGAAAAGAGATGGCTCCCCGAGCAGGACTCGAACCTGCGACAAATAGATTAACAGTCTACTGCTCTACCAACTGAGCTATCGGGGATCAGCGCCACGAACGCGGGTCTCAAGTCGACCCGACGAGGCATCTTATACAATCAGTTTTTTATCCTGCCAACCGAAAAATTAAAAAAAAATGACATTCGGCGACAGTCCCCGGTTTCCCCGCCGGAAAAACACCGGCAACGGCCCTTTCGGGGGCTGGATCGGCGGCGGAAAACCGGCCGGGAGTCGTCGGTGAATGGTCCTTGCCCGGACCGCCTTCGTCATCCGGAAGGGACAGATGCGGGTACTGAAACAAATTGAGGGCGGCGGGCATGAACTATTGCTCATGAACGGGGCGCAAATCTTCCGATGCGTCGCGAAACGGGCGCGCGCCAAGGTTCCCGACTCAGGAAAATTATCTTGTGTCTTCGCGCAGTTCTTTCAGCGCCCGGCGCACCTCCTCAAGGCTCGCGCGGGCGTCCCGGAGCGCCTGTTGCCGGTCCCGCTCGACCTCTTTCAGGATGCGGTTCATTTCTTCTTCCGTCAGATGTTCCTGGCGCACCGCTTGCTCAAGACCCTCGCGCATGTCGTCCATGTCCGCCCTGAAGTCTTCCGCATCGAAATTTTTCATTTCAATTTCGACTTCTTTCAGGTCGGCTTCGGCCTCGATCATGGCGAGCCGGACCGCCTGCCGGGCCTCGCGTTTGATTTTTTCCTCATCCAGCTCCATTTCGCGCAGGGTTTCATGAGCCTGTTCGAGAGCATCCCGGGCGGCCTCGAGGGCGTCTTCCGCAACTTCCCGGGCGTCTTCCGCCAGTTCACGGGCCCGTTCTCTCGCCTCTTCTTTGGCGGCATCATCATGGTCATCCGGTGGCGTTATCGTCTGTTCTCCGGCGGGCCTGTTTGAGCTGCCATATGAGCCGGCGGCGTAATCGGGGTCAGCATAGTTTCCGGCGGCGGCGGAGGTGCAGGCGGCGGTCATCAGGCCCATCGTCGCCAGGGTGAGGCTGCGTTTTTTGATCTTGCTCATAAGGATCTCCATTGTTTTACTGTGATGAGTGATCCTAACCGGGGCGGCGGGGCCGGCAAATTCATTCGCTATGAAGGGGCGGATATTTGCGATAAAGCAAAAGAAAACCCCGAAAAAAAGGCTTTTCCGGGGTGATCTGTAATTCGGGCCAAAGGGCCGGGGAGGGGCTATTCCCTAAAGACCCGCCTGAAGATGGTGTCGACATGCTTGGTGTGGTAGCCAAGGTCGAATTTGTCGTTGATTTCGGCGTCGGACAGCCGGGCGGACACTTCCGGGTCGGCCTTCAGTTCGGCGGCGAAATCGGCGCCCTGTTCCCAGACCCTCATGGCGTTGCGCTGCACCAGGCGGTAAGAATCCTCGCGGCTGACGCCGGCCTGGGTGAGCGCCAGCAGCACCCGCTGCGAATTATGCAGGCCGCCGAGCTTGTCCATGTTTTTCCGCATATTTTCCGGATAGACCACCAGCTTGTCCATCACGCCGGTGAGCCGCGCGAGGGCGAAATCGAGGGTGACGGTGGCGTCGGGGCCGATCATCCGCTCGACCGAGCTGTGGGAAATATCCCGTTCATGCCACAGCGCCACATTCTCCATCGCCGGCAGGGCCATGCCGCGGACCAGCCGGGCGAGCCCGGTCAGATTCTCGGTCAGAACCGGATTGCGCTTATGGGGCATGGCGGAAGAGCCTTTCTGGCCCTTGGAGAAATATTCCTCGGCTTCCAGAACCTCGGTCCGTTGCAGATGGCGGATTTCGGTGGCGAGCCGTTCGATGGAGCTTGCAACCACGCCGAGCGTGGCGAAGAACATGGCGTGACGGTCGCGGGGGATGACCTGGGTCGATACCGGCTCGGCTGTAAGGCCCAGCGCCCTGGCCACATGTTCCTCAACCCTGGGGTCGATATTGGCGAAGGTGCCGACGGCGCCGGAAATGGCGCAGGTGGCGATTTCCGCGCGGGCGTTTTTCAACCGTTGCAGATTGCGGTCAAATTCGGCGTAGGCTTCGGCCATTTTCAGGCCAAAGGTCACCGGCTCCGCGTGAATGCCGTGGCTGCGGCCGATGCAGACGTCGAATTTATGTTCATAGGCCCGGCGTTTGAGCACCGCCAGCAAACCTTCCACATCCTCAATCAGAATGTCGGCCGCCTTGACCAGTTGAACATTGAAACAGGTGTCCAGCACGTCGGAAGAGGTCATGCCCTGATGAACGAAGCGGGCTTCCGGACCGATATATTCGGCGAGCGAAGTCAGGAAGGCGATCACGTCATGCTTGACTTCGCGTTCGATCTCATCAATGCGGTCGATGTCGAAGTTGCCCTTTTCCCAGATGATTTTGGCGCTTTCCTTGGGGATTACGCCCAGTTCCGCCAGGGCGTCGCAGGCATGGGCCTCGATCTCGAACCAGATCTGGAATTTGGATTGCGGCTCCCAAATGGAAGTCATAACATCGCGGGAATAACGTGGAATCATGATCTCACCTGTATAAAGAATTTTATCTGCCGCAGGCTTTAACAGGAAAACGCCATCGGGACAAGGGTTTCCCTCTGTCGCCGATAAAATATATGGCGGCATATAGTCGGAAAATATTCCGATCTGAAGGACCGGCGCCTGAGGGTGACGTCAGCCGGGCCAGGCCCGGTTCAGAATTTCCGTCACCGCATGGCCGGCGGCGATCGCGCCGTAAGCAGAGCCGCCATCCTGCCCGAGACGGCTGGCGCAGAACAGATCGCTGACGCTGGCCGGGGCGTGTCGCGCCAGCAGCGCGCCCTGCAGGCAAAGCGCCATCCGCTCGACCAGCCGCCGGGCTGTTGCTTCGGCGATTTCCTTATCGGCCAACATGGCCTTCAGGTCGTCGATGGCCCGGTCGAGATGCCTGTTGGCGCCGGCGGCGGACTGCAGTTCGGCCAGAAACAGCTCAAGGGCGCGCGGTTCCTTATACAGGGTGCGCAGAATATCGAGGCAGATCACATTACCGGCCCCTTCCCAGATGCTGTTGACCGGCGCTTCGCGATAAAGCCGCGGCAGGATGCTTTCCTCGACATAACCGCCGCCGCCCAGGCATTCCATGGCTTCATAGATAAAATTCGGGCAGCGTTTGTTGTGCCAGTATTTGGCGAGGGCGACGGTGAGCCGGGCGTATATCTTGGCGTCCGGGTCATGGGCGCTGTCGTCGAACTTGCGGGCGACATGCATAAAGGCCACGACCCCGGCCTCGACCTCGACCGCCATATCGGCAAGCACCGCCTGCATCACCGGCTGATCAATCAGATTTCGTTGAAAGACCCTGCGTCCCCGGCAATGGTGGATGGCCTGGACCAGGGCCTGGCGCATCAGGGCGACGGGGGCCAGCGAGCAGTCAAGCCGGGTGTGATGGATCATATCAATGATCGTCGCGACGCCGCGGCCCTCTTTGCCGACCATGCGAGCCTGGGCCCGGTGATATTCGATCTCGCCCGAGGCGTTGGATTTGTTGCCGAGCTTGTCCTTCAGACGCATCAGGTGGATGCCGTTGCGCTCGCCGGCGGCGGTCCAGCGCGGTACAAGGAAACAGCTCAATCCCTGATCCGTATTGGCGAGGGTCAGGAAGGCGTCGCTCATCGGGGCGGAACAGAACCATTTATGGCCGACGAGTTCATAATCGCCATTGCCGATGGCGTGGGCGGTGGTTTCATTGCTGCGGACATCGGAGCCGCCCTGTTTTTCCGTCATCGCCATGCCGAGCGTCGCCCCGGTCTTCTGATCCGCCGGCAGGGGGCGGGGATCATATTGAGCGGCGAGAATACGCGGCAGCCACTGGTCGAGCAGGTCCGGCTGATGACGCAGCGCCCCGACGCAGGCGTAAGTCATGGTCAGCGGGCAACAGGTGCCGCCTTCGACCTGATACTGGAGATATTCCAGCAGGGCGTGGCTGGCATGGCCGCTGTCTGCTGAATCCTGCCAGGCGAGGGAGGGGATGCCCGCTTCGGTTCCGATCTGCATCATACGGTGATAGGCTGGATGAAACTCCACTTCATCCAGCCGGTTGCCGGCCTTGTCGAAGGTCTTCAGTTCCGGCAGATGCGTGTTGGCCAATCGGCCCTGTTCGATGATTTCATCACTGCCCAGCAGGTCGCCAAATTTGATCATACGCTGCTCCGCGGCTTTTTTGCCTTCGCGGCGGAAGGCGTCCAGCGCCGGCTGGTCCGTCAGATACAGGTTATAATCACCAAGGGATTCAGGCTGGTTGCGCACCTCATGGGTGGGTAAAACGGATTGTGGCCGATAGGATTTCATGACAAGACTCCTGATAATATCGCAAGGTGGTTATGACGTGATGACGCCAGACAACCTGCGTAGTCTAGCAGGAGTTGCAGAAAAATAAAACGATTGTTTGAAGTGGGAAGACAAAATAAAGACGGCACACAAGGGAGCAAGGCGGGAAAAGGCGACCACGACATACTTACCGGCGGGCCTGTTTCATTTCGGGTCCGTGTCAGCAATGCATGTTAGGGGGCGGCGCTAAATCAGACCCATGGATTTAAAGCTGGTCTGGCCGCTTTTTGAAATAACCAGATGATCATGGAGCGCGACGCCGAGCTGTTTTCCGGCCTCTGCGATGCGCCGGGTCATTTCCACGTCGTCCCGGCTTGGCGTCGGGTCGCCGCTGGGATGGTTATGGACGAGGATTATGGCGGTCGCATGCAGCTCAAGGGCGCGCTTTATCACCTCGCGGGGATAAACCGGCGTATGGTCAATGGTGCCTTCCTGCTGCTTTTCATCGGCGATCAGCCGGTTTTTGCGGTCGAGAAAAAGCACATGAAACTGTTCCTTTTTCTGATGGGCGAGCTGGATATGGCAATAATCAAGCAGCGCCTGCCAGTTGGACAGGACGGGTTTGTCGAGAATCTTGCCCTCGGCCAGTTTTCGGGCCGCCGCCTCGACCAGCCTCAGGGCGGTGACCACCGTATCGCCGACACCGGGGATTTCCTTCAGGCGATCCTCAGGCGCGCTGACGGTTTCGGAAAAACTGCCGAAATGGGCGATCATTTTCTTGGCCAGCGGCTTGACGTCTCGTCGCGGGATCGCCGAATAGAGGATCAGCTCCAGAAGTTCATAATCGGCCACGGCGTCAACGCCGCCTTTGCGGAAGCGGTTTTTCAGCCTTTGCCGGTGGCCGCTGAAATGAGGTTTGTCGCTGGTGGTTTCTGACGTCAATTTGTCCCCCGTTTTTCGCATTCAAGCCTTATAAATAAGGCGGTTTGTCGTAGCCTTTGGGTGACAGGGTGAAAATTTCGACCCCGTCTTTCGTCACCCCCATGCTGTGTTCAAACTGGGCCGACAGCGATTTGTCGCGGGTCACCGCGGTCCAGCCGTCACTCAACACCTTGACATCAGGCCGGCCGAGATTGATCATTGGCTCGATGGTGAAAAACATGCCTTCCTTCAGTTCCGGTCCTTCGCCGGGCCTGCCGAAATGCATGATGTTCGGCGCGTCATGAAACACCCGGCCGAGACCGTGGCCGCAGAAAACCTCGACAACGCCGCAACGTTCGGATTCGGCATAGGTCTGAATGGCGTGACCAATGTCGCCGACGGTCGCCCCCGGCCGGACTTCGGCGATGCCGCGCATCAGGCATTCATAGGTAATATCGACCAGCCGCTTCGCCTTGACCGATGGCGTCCCGGCGTAAAACATGCGGCTGCTGTCGCCATACCAGCCGTCGAGAATCACCGTGACGTCAATATTGATGATGTCGCCCTTTTTCAGTTTCTTCGGCCCCGGAATGCCGTGACAGACCACATGATTGATCGAGGTGCAGATCGATTTGGGAAAGCCGCGGTAATTGAGCGGCGCGCTGATCGCCCCCCGCGCGGCGATGAATTCCGCACAGAGCCGGTCGAGCTCCTCCGTGGTGACGCCGGGCTCGACATGTTCGGCGATCATGTCGAGGGTTTCCGCCGCCAGCCGGCCGGCCTTGCGCATGCCGGCGAAATCCTCCGGGGCGTATAATTTTATCGCATTTCCGGCGCGGGCGTCCGTTTCACTTGCCTTGATATACTTCATACCTTGATATACTTCATATTTTTCTATTCTGCAGGGCCCCGCTCCATTACAGGCGAATGGGGACCCGCCGCTGTACTATAATCTCTTTATCGTTTAAATTACAACAGTAACACGCCGCTTCGACGCCGGCATCGAGGGCCTGCGTCAGCGCGGTCGCATAGGCGGGGTCAATATCGCCGGCCACCTGAAAGACGGCGCAGTCATTGCGCTGGATCAGGTAAATCATCATCGCCCGATAGCCTTCGGCCACCATCCGGGTCAGTTCCGCCAGATGCTTGGCGCCCCGGGCGGTGACGGCGTCGGGAAATTCGGCGAGTCCCGGCCGGCGCGACAGGGTGACGTTCTTGACCTCGACATAGCAATCCGCCTCGCCCTCACGGGACTCGGACAGGAAAATGTCGATCCGGCTGTTCTCGCCATATTTCATTTCCCGCCGCAGTTTCCGATAGCCGCCGAGTTCGGTGATGGCGCCGTCTCCGATGGCTTCCTCGACAATGCCGTTGGGCAGGGCGGTATTTATGCCCACCAGGGTGTCTCCCACTTTGACCAGTTGCCATTTATAATCAAGCTTGGCCTTGGGGTTGGTCGCCGGGGAAAGCCAGACCCTGTTGCCGGGGTCCTTCAGCCCCATCATGGAGCCGGAATTGGCGCAATGGGCGGTGACAATTTCGCCATTATCCAATTGGACGTCGGCGAGAAAACGCTTATAACGTTTTATCAGAACGCCCGGTATAAGTTTATGTTCAAATTTCATAAAGACAGGGTATAGTCAGAAAATGAACCGTAATCAAATATGAATCGCCGCAAGAGTATTCAATCGCATAAGAAGCCGCAGGAATGACCGAGATAAAAACAGTAACCGCCGCCATGATCATTATCGGGGATGAAATCCTCTCCGGGCGGACAAAGGATGCGAATCTGAACCATCTGTCGTTGTGGCTGAACCGCATGGGGGTCCAGTTGAAAGAGGTTCGCGTGATCCCGGATGTCGGCCAGGTGATTCAGGATACGGTGAATGAACTGCGGCGGAATTTCGATTATGTCTTCACCACCGGCGGCATCGGGCCGACCCATGACGACATTACGGCGGAAAATGTCGCCAAGGCTTTCGAGGTTCCCTTTATCCAGAATAAAGAGGCCCTGCGGCTGCTGCACAAACATTACGGCACGGACAATATTTCCGACGCCCGGCTGCGGATGACCATGACGCCCGAGGGGGCGGAACTGATCAGGAACCCGGTCAGTACGGCGCCCGGTTTCCAGATGGAGAATGTATTTGTCCTGGCGGGTATTCCGGTGGTGATGCAGAGCATGCTGCTGGACCTGGAGAAAAAAATATTCGGCGGCGACACCATGCACTCCAAGGCGGTTCACGTCTTTGACGGCGAAAGCTATTTCGCCGGGATACTGGTGGATGTCGAACAGGCTTTTCCCACTGTATCCTTGGGCAGTTATCCCTTTTTTCGCAACAAAAGATATGGCGCGAGTTTCGTTCTCAGGTCCCAGGTCGAGGCCGATCTTGACCGGGCCCTTGAGATGTTGAAACAAAAAATCATCGAGAGTGGCAAGCAATGCTTTGACGGCGAGGCCGAAACGATAAAATAAATGAAAAAAACTGAATCGCGCTATTTATTTTCCGGCGATAATATGCAATACCCCTATCACTCGGTATCCTGGGGAGGGCGCCTGCGTCCTTGAGGGCTATGTGCGGATGTGGTGAAATTGGTATACACAGCAGACTTAAAATCTGCCGCCCGATTAGGGCTTGCCGGTTCAAGTCCGGCCATCCGCACCAGACCTATTTCCCTTATGTTTAGCTCCAGGCTCAGATCTCCGGTTTTTTCCTTCTTAATGAAGGGGTTAAATTAACCGGCTTTGAACTTCAGCGACCGACCCTTTCATCGGCCGGTGACGGGGGCGGCATGCCCTGCCCGGACGGCGGGCCCGCCATGGTTCGTTTCCCTGACTTGAAATTGATCGGGATGGGCCCGCATGAGATGGCCAGGCGCATTTTTTTATTACTCAGGTTAAAGAATAGTTGATTCTCAGCAGAGAATGCTTATATAGATTATGTGCTCGAGCACACGAAGGGATGTTCCGCCACAATCTGACCCCCAACAGATTTGGTGTGAAACATCCCTTCAACTTTCCCCCAGTCGTGCTTTTCCCCCAAATCCCCCAATTCGCCTTCCATCAAAGATGGATTCTGGAGCACAGGCGGCTACCTGATGCACAGCCATTATATGTAGTTCTCTGAATTTCGTAAATAAGACATATGTAATTATCGTTCTAGTATATTTGGACTAGATGGGGTATATTTTGAACATATGGTAAATAAAATGGTTCTTTTGAGTTGTACTTTGCTGTAAACCGGAAATTGCACCAGAAAAAATTGTTAAATAAGCCGGAAATAAGCCAGGAATAGTCAGAGTGGAATTTTGCGCGTCGGTTCGTACAGTTACTCTGCGGGTGGGATATGAGGGGATTAGTTGATGAATATATTATTGGTAGACGACCATGCTTTGTTTCGGGACGGTTTGAAGCTGGTTTTGCAGCAGCTTGGTCCGGAGGTGAAGATCAGCGAATGCGGCACATGCGCAGAAGCCTATCAACTTATCCGGGAAAGGCCCGGGTTTGACCTGATTCTTCTTGATGTGGATTTACCGATCGTTTCGGGCATGGAGGGGCTGCAGGAATTCAGGAATCTTGACCCCAGTGCGCCCATTGTCTTCCTGTCGGCGGCCGAGGATCTGAATCTGATCAGGCGGGCGCTTGAATTGGGGGTCATGGGCTACATCCCGAAGACTCTCAAAAGCGAAATCATGATACAGGCCCTGCAGCTGATCCTGAAAGGCGGGCGTTATGTGCCGGACAATATCCTGATGAGCGCCGATAACCAGGGCCGCCCGCAGATCGCTCTTACCGCCCGCCAAAGCGAGATTCTCGGCCTGATCGCCCAGGGAAAATCCAACAAGGAAATCGCCAGTACTCTGGGCATTGCCGACAATACGGTCCGGGTTCATATTTCGGCAATTTTTCAGATTCTGAATGTGACGAACCGGACCGAGGCGGCCTTCGCCGCTCTGCAGGAAGGACTTGTTTCACCCTATTGATATAAGCGGCGGGGCGGCCTGCCGGGGGACGGATAAAACAGCGATAAAAATGAAGGTTGAGCAGGCGCATTATTGATGGGTGGCGGTAAAAAAGACAGATATATTTTTGTCGAGCAGGTTTCTCTGCTCGTCAAGCATATTCCCTCGATGATCTGGCTGACCCTGTTGACGGCGGCGGTGATTTCGTTAATTTTGATCGGCAAGGTTCCCGCGCGGATTCCCGTCCTGTGGTTCGGCGGCATGCTGCTTTATTGCGCCGTCAGATTATGGCATTTTCACAGCCTGAAGCATGAGCCGATCACGGTGGACAATGTCTATGGCCACGGCGCCTTTTTTGTCGGATTTTCTTTTGTCTCCGGGGCGATATGGGGTGTTCTGGGGCTCATTCTGCCCATCTTGACGGACCCTTATCTAATGGTGTTGACGGCTATTTTACTGTGCGGCATGGTTGCGGGGTCGGTATCCTTCCTGTCCATATACAAGCCGGCTTATTTCGCCTTCGCCATTCCCTGCGCCGTTCCCTTCGCCCTGCGCTGTATCCTGTCCAATCAGGAAGTGCCGGTGGCGATCGGCATTCTGCTGCTGATGTTTCTGGCGATCAATCTGTTTCACAGTCACCTGACCCAGGTCAATGTCCTGAACGGCATTGATCTTGTGCTGGAAAACAAGGAACTGATCGAGAAGCTGAAATATGAAAAAAGCAATGCGGATGCCGCCCGCAGGTTGTCGGATCAGAACAACCGGGCCAAATCCCGGTTTCTGGCGGCGGCGAGTCATGACCTGCGTCAGCCGCTGCACGCGATGGGTTTTTTTGTTGAAGCCTTGCGGCATGAGAGAAAGCCGCAAAAGATCCATGAATTGTCGCACAAGGTCGGCCAGACCTCGGAAGCCCTGCGCAAGCTGTTGACCTCGCTTCTGGATATTTCAAAAATCGAGGCCGGGGTCGTCGAGCCGCGCCGGTCACATTTTATCCTCAATGAAATGCTGCAGGAAATTTGCCAGGAATATGCCGGGCGGGCGCAAAGAAAAGGTCTGAGCCTTGATTTTATTCCCTGTCACCAGGCCGTCTACAGTGACAAGGAAATGATCGGCCGGATCCTGCGCAACCTCGTCAGTAATGCTATTCGCTATACGGAAAGGGGCTTCGTCAAGGTCAGTTGCGAAACGGAAGCGGATCATATGATCATTTACGTCGCCGACAGTGGCGCCGGCATTCCGGACAACTGCCGGGAAGATGTTTTCACGGAATTTTTTCGGATCAACGATGACCCGGACAAAGAGTCAAAGGGACTTGGTCTGGGTTTGTCGATCGTCGAGGGTTTATGCCGCTTGCTTGACCATAAAATTGATCTGCAGTCGGAAGTGGGGGTCGGGTCGGTCTTTTCGGTTAAAATTCCTCTCGGTCAATTGCAAAGGGTGACCGCCAAGGCCGACGAGCTTGAGGCGTGGCCCCGAAACCTTGCGGCCAATGTCCTGATGCTGAACAGCGAGGACAATTCACGGGAAAGCATCAGCAAGATCATGCGGATATGGGGCCATAAGGTTGCCGATTTCAAAACCGGGGCCGAGGTGATGGCCTTCCTGAGATCGCAGGATTTCACGCCTGACCTGGTGATTTCCGACGTCGAACTGAAGGATGTTTCGGGTATGGAGATCATCGGGGCGATTCGGGACAAAGTGGATAAAAAAATACCGGCGATTGTGATGACGGGCGTGGGCGATGGCGCCGAAATTGACCTGATCCGCTCAAATGGATTTTCAATTTTGCAGAAGCCGGTGCAGCCGGCGAAGCTGCGCAGCACGGTGACCTACCTTATGCGCGGGGAAAGCCAGGGGCGCAAACCGGCGCGCCGGCCCGATCCCTAAATAACGACTTTGGAATAAAGGGGAAATAGTGTAACATACGGGTCTGTCGGGAGACAATAAATATAATATCTGCTTGGGGAATATCATGTCATTGATCTATTTCGGCCTTATTACAGCAGGAATTCTTTTCCTGGCCCTGGCCTATGTGTTTATTTTCAGTGTTCAGTTCAGCATGTCGGATGATCGGCTGTTGTTTATCAGGGCGTTCTTTTTCGCCCTGGTCGCCATGCTGTTAAACGGCGTTTATTTTCTGGATATATAGGGGCTGTTCTGACGGGAGAAATCAACAAAGCGCCGACAAAAAAACAATAAAAAACTGACGAAATAAAAAAGGGAAAAGGGCATGGACGACAAGATAACGAATTTGAACGGCAAGGCTTACGCCATCAATGTGATCACGCCAATCAAACCGTGGACGACATTGATACAAAAGGCTATTTTCCGGTTTATCGGGCTGCGGCCCAAGACTACTGAACGGTTGGTCAATCTCTCCTTCATACATTTCGCCCGCTGGGTGATTGTCCGCAAGGGCCAGTTTCCGCATCTGGGGGAGGGCCAGCCGGCGGAAAAACTGAATTACGACTATCTGTTCTTCAGTTCCAATTTCAACGGCACCTGGGTGCAGTATATCGACGCCTTTTCCGATGTCCTGCCCGCGGGCCTGAACAGCATCTGGAACTGGAGCGTTAAATTTCCCGGATCGCGGCCGGAACCGCCGTTCATCAATTATATTCGCCATAACCAGCTTGATGTGGCGCATTTTTACAACGCCTATCCGGGGGCGTCGATCAACGACATCAAGGCGGCGCGGAATATCACGCAAAATCTATCGGCGCTCGGGGATCAGGCCGCCGCCATGTCCGCGGCGAAATTTCAGCAGGCCTATCATAAAATGCTGTTGCGGGTTCAGAAAGATCTTGGCCGGATGGATCGCTCACCGGTGGCGGCAACGGAATAACAACAGGGGGAGTGACATGGCGAACAGGAACGGCACGGCCTATGATCTGACGCTGTTATGTCCCATCATCGCCGATGGCGACCGGGGTCAGTCGCCGGTCGGAGGCCTGCGGGATTACCTGCGGCGATTGCCCCGGGGGACCGAATCACCTTTTTGCAAGGTGACGGCCACCCATCTGGCGCGGCTGTCGATCATTGATGATATTTATTTTCAGGGAACGACGGCAAGGGAGGATCATCTGCACTCAAAATACCTGTGGTTCAACACCAATTTTGATGGCGATCCGGTGTCCTATCTCGACAGCATGTTTGACGCCATGCCCCGGGAAATCGGGGAAATCTGGAAATGCTGCGTCGGCTTCCCCGGCGTCGCGGCGGGGCGGGAAAAATGGAAGCACTATATGTTCAGATGCCAGATTGACACGACCTTCTTTTTCGCCGCGGTCAATGACATGTCCGTTGACGAGATGCTCCGCGGCCTGATGCTGAAACAGGAATTCAGCGTCTTTGTCGCGGCAAACCAGGGGGTGGCGGCGGAGCGGCTGCAACAGAATTTCCTCGCCTTCATGGAAGACTTTAAAAAGGCCCCGACGCCACAGCGGGGCAGTGTTTATTATCAATTTGACGGCCGGGGGGAATAATATGGCCAATTTGCTGCAATTATCCGATATTCAGGGCAATATCGTCAGGGCCTATCGCTTTCCGCTCGCCCGCTATATCATGTTGAAAATCACCGATGGCGCTCGGGCCCGGGAATTTCTCAGAAAAATCGTTCCCCATATCACCACCGGCGAAATCTGGCGGGGCGGCGTCAAGCCGGAGGCGACGACCAATATCGCTTTTTCCTATCACGGCCTGAAGGCGCTTGGGCTGGATGAGAGCTGCCTGCGTCAATTCCCCCTGGCCTTTGCCGAGGGGATGAAAGCGCGCGGCGAAATCCTCGGCGATACGGACGACAGCAGCCCGGACCATTGGGATAAATGCTGGCGGGACGAGGTCGATATCCTGCTGACCATCAATGCGCGGACAGTATCGAAATTATCCAACCTGTCGGAGATCAGCGCGGCGGAAAAGGCCCACCTGAATGAGCATCATGAGGCGCTGCGCTCCTTATGCCAGGTGACGGGGGGCGTCCGGCTGCTCGGCAGTCAGGAGGGCAATGTCCTGTTTTATGACGGCAAGCCGACCGCCAAAGAACATTTCGGTTTCACGGACGGCGTCGGCAATCCGGCGTTCAGCGGCACGGATTTTAATGTCATGAAAATTCCCGGACGGGGCAAGCAGTTGCAGGACGGCGCCTGGGCGCCGCTGGCTCCGGGGGAATTCATTCTCGGCTATCCGGATGAATCCCAGTCGATTCCCGAAGCGGCCCGGCCGCGGCAGCTGACCCGGAACGGCACGTTCCTGGTCTTTCGCAAGTTGCACCAGAATGTGGCGAGCTTTCGCAAATATCTTGTCGAGACCGGCCGGGAATATGAAAAATCCCTTGATATGAGCAAATATCACCATGCGGACGGCCGGCCGGTTGGGGGCTGGGAAATCCTCGCGGCGAAAATCGCCGGCCGCTGGCTTGACGGCACGCCGCTGGAATTGTCGCCCTTTGGCGAAAATGCGGAGATCCGCGATAATCCATTGAAAAACAATGATTTTGACTATGAGCATGACCGGGACGGCGTCCGCTGTCCCATGGGGGCGCATGTCCGGCGCTGCAACCCGCGCGACAGCCTTGGTTTTCAGGGGCAGCTCAGCGGCCGGCGGCGGATTTTGCGCCGCGGCCTGCCGTATGGAGCGGCGACGCCGCTGGATGAATTGGGCGACGACGACGGCGAGCAGGGCATCATCTTCATGGCGATCAACGCCAGTATCGAACGGCAGTTTGAATTTGTTCAGCAATTGTGGGTCAATTACGGCAATGACTTTCGGCAGGCCAATGACAAGGACATCCTGGCCGGCGCCCATGACGGGACGGGCCAGGCGGTGATTCAGAATGACTCGGACGGCGAACATCCGCCCTTTATCTGCCAGAATATCCCGCGCTTTGTGACGGTCAAAGGCGGCGAATATTTCTTTATCCCCGGCATCACCGCCCTGAAGCTGATCAGTGAAAAGGCGGTATCGACAATTTAGCCGGCCATGGCAGTAATTTTACAGAACGGGAAGGCGGGAAATAAAAATGGCGATTATCGCGGGACTTATCGGCGCGCTCTGGGGCTGTATCAGCAGCATTGTTCGCAACATTGTGACCTTTTTCCAGGTCATGTTCCGGGGTCTGTGGAACCTGCTGCGGCTGCTGGCGGCGGGTCTGGGCGCGCTGTTCGGGCCCGGCCGCCTGGCGGATCGTCTGGCGGCCAAATTCACCGAACCGGCGATGATGCGGGCGGGGTTTGCGGTGTTGCGGGCCTTCCTGCCGACCGTCGTTATCGGCAAGAAATTCATCACCGCCTATGAAAATTCGGCGACGGCTCTGGTCACCGCCCATGAGGACGTGCGGGAGGTCGTCGATCAGGACGGCATATTTCACACGGCCTATGCGCCGAAGATGGATATGCTGACCGGCGGCGGTAATTTCTTCCTCGGCATGCAGGACGGGGCCGATTATCTGAATAACGTCTCGGATATGCGCCTTGCCGCCAACCGGGATGATATTGACCGGCTGATCACGCCCTTCGTCAAAGGGGAAATCGGCCCCATATTGGCGGCGGCGGACGGGCGGCTTGATGTGCCGGCCGGCTTGATGAAACCGGTGCTGGCGCGGCTTGTCGGGCGTTATTTCGGCGCCCCGGGACCGTCAGAGGCGAAAATGATCGACTGGACCCACCGGATGTTCCACTATCTCTTTTTCGACTTTTCCAATGACGCGCATGTGGTGGAAGCGGCCCGGCGGGCGGCGGCGGAATGCCGGGATTATCTGGATGATTTGATCCGCCGGCGAAAACAGGCCGGGCCGGAGAGTGACGATGTGCTCGACCGCTGCCTGAGGCTGCAGGAGGCGGAGATGCCCTTTATGGATGATGCGGGAATTCGCAATAATTTCCTCGGCATGACGACGGCGATGCTGCCGACCATTTCAAACGCCACGACCCGGATTCTCGATCAATTGCTGGCGCGGCCGAAAATACTGGCCCGGGCGCAGGCCGCCGCCCGGGCGGACCAGGATGAACTGCTCGGCCGTTATATGGTCGAGGCCTTTCGCTTTAATCCGATGAATCCGGTGATTTTCAGAATCGCGGCCCGGGATCATATTCTGGCGGCGGGGACCCTCCGGCAACGCAAAATCCCCAGGGGCTGCTTCGTCTTCGCCGCCAACCTGTCGGCGATGTTTGACCCGTGGGTGATTAAAGCGCCGGGCCGCTTTGACATCAACCGCAGCCCGGATGACTATATCCTGTGGGGGCTGGGGCTGCACAAATGTTTCGGCGAGCATATCTCGCGCGCCGTCATGCCGCTGTTCCTCAAGGAAATACTGAAACAGAAAGATCTGCGCCGGGCGCCGGGCGCGGCCGGACAGATGGATATGGCCAACAGCCCCTTCCCCCAGCACCTGTATATCGAATTTGATCCGGACCCGGGGGTATCGGATAGAGTCTAAATCGCCCCTTCATGGCGCAACAGCCACTCTTTTCGCGCCAGACCGCCGGCATAGCCGGTGAGGGAGCCGTCCTTGCCGATCACCCGGTGACAGGGAATGACAAGGGCGATCGGATTTTGCGAATTGGCGTGCCCCAGCGCCCGGACCGCCTTCGGCCGGCCGATTTTGCGGGACAGTTCGCCGTAGCTCATCGTCGCCCCCGGCGGAATGCGACGCAGGGCGCGCCAGGTCTGTTCCTGAAATTCTGTGCCCCTGACGCTGACCCTGACTGATTCAAAGGCTGCAGGATCGCCGCCCAGATAGCGGTCGATCACGGCGCGAAAGCCGAAGGGATCCGGCTGTTTCACAAGGCGATAGGCGCCATAGCGTTTTTTCAGCAGGCGATGCATCCGCGCCTCATATTCGGCGAAATCGAGGGCGCAGAGCAGCCCCTGGTCAAAAACCGTGATGACGCCGCCAAGGGCCGTGTCATAATAATCACTGATCAGTTGTGTCGTCATGTTCCACATTCCATAAATACATTGCGGCGTAGGCCCGCCAGGGCCGCCAGTTTTCAGATATGATTTCAAGCTGTTTCGCGGTCGGACGTTTGTCGCCTTTTTGCATCCGTTTCAGCAGGACAAGGTCCGAGGCCGGGAAGGCGTCGGCCTCGCGCAGGGCCCGCATGGCGATATAATGGGCCGTCCATGGGCCAATCCCGGGCAGGGCGCACATCTGGCGGATGAAACCGTCAAGGTCCTTTGACCGGTCGAAGAAATCGGGATCGTCGGCCACGGCCTGTGCCAGCGTGGTGATCGCCCTTATCCGGCCGCCGGTAATGCCGAGGCCCGACAGGTCCGCCCGGGCCAGCGCGTCAGGCGTGGGAAAGATGTTGCTCAGTCCGGTCGCGCCGGGGTCGAAGGCGGCGCCGTAACGGTTGACGATGCGGCCGATCAAAGTGGTGGCGGCGGCGACCGTGACCTGCTGGCCCAGAATCGCCCGCACGGTCAATTCAAACGGATCCCAGGCGCCGATGACGCGAATGCCCGGGTTTTGCCGGATGCGCCAGGCCAGGTCCGGATCGGTGGACAGATGATCATTGATCACGGCGATATTGGCGTCGAGGTCAAATATGGTCCGCAGGCGCGCCAAAATCAGCGGGATGCAGGTGATGTCGGGAAAATGAATGGTCGCCTTCAGCGTCGCCCTGTCCGCATGGGGCGTGACGCGACACCAGCCGTTTTTGCCGTTGAGCTGCATGCTGCGAGTGTAGCCGTCTTCGGTGACCTGTTCCACCCCGGGGATCGCCCGCGGCGTCAGATGGCGGATGATGCTGCGCCAGTCAAATGGCGGGCTATAGGCCAGCCTCAAGGTCAGGCCGGAGGTTTCGCCGGTCCCGCCGGGGCGGGGCGCGGTAAACTTTTTGCGGATGTCTTTCGGGCTGAGGGCAAAATTCTTCCTCAGGGCGTCGTTAAAGCGCCGGGTGCTTTGAAAGCCCGCGGCATAGGCGATGTCGGTGATCGAAAGGCGGCTTTCGCTGAGCAATTGCTTCGCCATCAGCAGCCGCCGGGTCAGGGAGACTTTCTGCGGCGAGGTTCCCATATGTTTCTGGAACAGCCGCCGGAAATGGCGCTCGCCAATGCCGAGCCGGTCGGCCAGTTGCGGCACATCCCGGTCATTTAAAAAGCCTTCTGATATATAGCGGAGCGCCTTGCTGACGGTGACGGACGTGCCGCGCCAGCCAGGCAAATGGGGCGATAATTCGGGACGGCATCTGAGGCAGGGCCTGAATCCGGCGGCCTGGGCGGCGGCGGCGGTCGGCATGAAACGGCAGTTTTCCGGTTTCGGCGGCCGGGCGGGGCATATGGGCCGACAGAATATGCCGGTGGTGAGCACCGCAGTAAAAAAACGGCCGTCATAGCGGGGGTCGCGAGCCAGTACGGCCCTGTAGCAAATCTCGTTGTCCACGAATCACTCCTGTTTCCATTACGGGGCAGTATAGCAGAGGCTTATCCTCTATACGCGCCATTTTCGGACTCTGATGTGAATTGCAAGACATCCAATTTGTCGAAGAATTTTGGCCGGTTTTTCTGATTCACATGTCTGATGCGTAAATTTACTGTATCCACAAGGGTTTATTACGGCTTATTGAATGGATTTTTTAAGCTTTATTAACGAACTGGGACTATAAGGGACTTATAACAATCGGGTATATGCTGTGAAATTTAGAAAAACAGAATGAATAAGGGTAGATAGGCCATAATGGGACTCTTAAATGGCAAAATAGCTTCCGACGACCTGATCGTCCTGGCGCAGGCAAAAACAGTTTCCGCCAGGAAGGAACTGGTGGAGAATGTTACGGATTTGTTTTTATCCTCTGAAGGGCGGCTGAGTGAGCATGAACGCGCCCTGATGAACGATATTTTATGCAAGCTGGTCACAACCGTTGAGAAAAGCGTCAAAAAGGAATTGAGCCGGCGTTTGGCGAATATTCCGGAAGCCCCGCGGGAGCTGGCGGCGTTTCTGGCCAATGAATCGATCGATGTCGCCGAACCCATGTTGCGCCAGAGCGAGGTGCTGGAGGATGAGCAGCTGATCGAAATCATCCGCAACCGGTCCGATGCCCACCGCATGGCGATCGCCATTCGCGCCCATGTCAGCGAGGAGGTCAGCGAGGAACTGATTGAACAGGGTGGCGAGGATGTTATTGAGGCGCTTATCAAAAATGACAATGCCGAAATTTCAGATTTATCAATGAAATATCTGGTGGCGGAATCGAAGAATGTTGATCGTTTTCAGGAGCCACTGCTCAATCGTCACGATCTGCCCGCTGAACTGGCGTGTCGCATGTACTGGTGGGTTTCCGCCGCCCTGCGCCGCAAGATCATCCTCGATTTTAACATGGAAAATGTCATTCTTGACGATGCGATGGAACTGGCGACCAAAACGGCGATCCAGCATAACGACACCACAGACGGGGTTATGAGAATCGCCCTGAATCTGGCCCGGGAACTGGCCGGGCAGAATCAACTGGATATGACGTTTTTATTGAAATGCCTGCGTCAGGAGAAGGTGAATCTGTTTGTGGCCTCCCTGTCGGAACTGACCGGCCTGGATGTCAAGATTATCTGGCGGGCGGTGCGGGAAAGAACCGGGGAAAGCATCGCCATCATCGCCAGGTCGCTTGAGATCGAGCGGGATAATTTCGCCTCGCTTTTTCTGCTGTTGGCGCAGTCCAGGTCAGGGGGCCGGGCGCGGGCCACCAGTCTGGTAAATTCCATTTTGGCATTGTATGATGATATAAATATCAAAAATGCAAAGGTCGCGGTAAGACACTGGCAACGGGATTTCAGTTACCAGAATGCGCTGTTGACCGTGAAAGATGCGGTATAAGATGTTTGGAATGTCAGACATAAATAAAGCGGATATAAGGACTGTCGGAAAAAAACTGGCGCCAAAGCTGAAGGCTCAGACGATTATCCCGCTTGCACTTGTCGAGCGGCTGCCCCGTTCGCTTGACGGCAAGAGCCGCAAAAAGCCGGTGACCGTTGTCGAAAGAATCAACAGGCTCATTTCACAGATGACCTTTGATCCCCACACCCCCCTGTATATTTCAACAATCTCCGGCGAACTTGTTTTTGTCAATGACGGTTATCGCGAGTTGGTCAGCAATTGTGAACCTGCCGAAGCGGGCGGCGCCAACACGGCCGACAGCAGCCGGCTGCCGTCGAGCCTGATGGCGATCCTGAATGAGGTTCAGTTAACCCGCCAGAGCGTTTCTGTCGAGGAAATCATCAAGCAACAGGGCATGCCGCGCCATTTCCGTTCCCGTCATTTTCCGGTATGTGATGATGATGGCGCGGTGATCGCCGTTGGCGGCTCCTATGTGGATTGCACGGAGAAGGTCAAGTCCCTGGGCCATGAAACCCTGATGCAACAACGATTCCGCGATTTCGCCCGGGCGACATCGGACTGGTATTGGGAAGTTGACCGGGATTACAATCTTACCTTTGTTTCTGACCGCCTGATGGCGATTACCGGGACGCCGGTCATGCTGTTGAAGGGCAAGCGGTTCGAGGAATTTGGCGAATTAAAAACCGATGTTAACGGCGCAAAGCTGAATTCCGAAGTTTTCCTCGATAGAATGAAGCCTTTCCGGGATCAGCTGTTTTTGCTTCAGGATTCCGAGGATGAGCTGGTTTACATTCATTTGAGCGGCGTGCCGCTGTATGATTCCGCAACCGGCGAATTTCAGGGCTATCGCGGCGCCGGGATGGACGTCACCGCCAATTACAAGGCGCGGCTGGAAACGCTGGCGGTTCAGAAATCCCTGGAAAATACTCTTGAGGAATTGACCAATAAAAATATTCAGCTTGATATGGCGACGGCCAAGGCGGAAGTCGCGCTGGGGGCGAAAAGTGAATTTCTCGCTGCGATGAGCCACGAACTCAGAACGCCGCTGAACGCCATTATCGGCTTTGCCGAAGCGATGAAAATGGAAGTGTTTGGTGAGCTTAACCCCCAGTATATTTCCTACAGCAAAGATATTCTGTCGGCGGGTCGGCATCTTCTGGAACTGATCAATGACGTGCTTGAGGTCGCGGTGCTGGAAAACGGCAAGATCAAGTTGGACACCGATGTGGTGTCCCTGCGGGATATTGTCGAAAAGGCCCTGAACCTGATTGTCCTGAGGGCCAACCGTAAAAATCTTGATATCAGCGAAATCAAGGTCGTTAATGACTATCAGATCAAAGCCGACGAAAGAAGGGCGGTTCAGATCTTTGTCAATCTGTTGAGCAATGCGGTGAAGTTCACCCCCGATTATGGCAAGGTGGGCCTGAGGATTGCGCAGACTGACCCGTCAACGGTGTCGGTTACGGTATGGGATACGGGGATCGGCATTCCGGAAGACCAGCATGATCTGGTTTTCGAAAAATTTCAGCAGGCAACCGGCAATGTCTATTCCCGCAAGGAAGAGGGCACCGGGCTTGGCCTGCATATTTCCCAGCAGCTGGCGATCCAGATGGGGGGCAATATCACCCTGAAAAGTGTTGTCAACGAGGGCTCGGAATTCACCGTCACCTTTAAAATCGGCGATGCGGGCAAATAACCATTCATAATTCCGCGGCGGATCAATAGATAAACTGTTCGTTGAGAATTCTTTCCTCAAGCGTATGATGGCTGTCGAACAGCAGACTGATTCTGATTGATCTGTCCTGTTCGATGTCGACCTTGGTCACATGACGGACTTCCCGGGTATCGGCCACGGCGCTGACCGGGCGTTTGCCGGGGTCGATCATCTCAAAACTGACTTTGGAGCTTTGCGGCAGCAGGGCGCCTTTCCAGCGCCGGGGCCGGAAGGCGCTGATCGGCGTCATGGCGAGAATTTCCGCATTCATCGGCATGATCGGGCCGTGGGCCGACAGGTTGTAGGCCGTGCTGCCGGCCGGCGTCGACAACAGAATTCCGTCACAGACGAGTTCTTCCATCCTGACTTTGTCGTCGATATATATTCTGATTTTTGCCGTCTGGCGGGTCTGTCTCAGCAGGGAAACCTCGTTGATGGCCAACGCCTCGACGACCTGGCCGTTTTCCGTATGGGCCCGCATGCGCAAAGGGTGCAGGGTGATCGTCGTCGAACTGTTGATGCGCTCAAGCAGATCTTCCGCCCGGTAATCATTCATCAGAAAGCCGACGGTTCCCCGGTTCATGCCGAAGATCGACGCCTTGTGGGGCATCACCTCATGGATATAATGCAGGATAAAGCCGTCGCCGCCGAGAGCGACGATCACATCCGCCTTTTCCGGCGCGACAAAGTCATAGGATTTGCGAAGCGCCGCGGCGGCCTCCTGTGCGGTGTCTGTGTCCGAGGCAACCAGCGCAATTTTTTTGTTATTTTTCGTCATGGCACATCCTGCGCCCCCTTCATCATCTGCGGTCAACGCAGTTTAAACAAGTGGCGTTGATTTATTTCACTTAGGGTCTGTTGACAATTAAGGTCAGGGCGTTGGCGCTTCACATTTTATCACTGGCGAGGCGCGGAATGCGCTGTAGTGTCATTCACTTCAAGCATTTTGCAACGCTGTCCAGTGATAAAATGTGGATCGTCCGCCGGATTCGGCCGGAATGGCC
>Ga0209578_10000654_pt1 | contig 39661 bp, 52 predicted proteins | sample tdAd472_FD_187127 | JGI IMG/M metagenome (GOLD analysis project Ga0209578, IMG submission 187127) | Marine sediment microbial communities from the Atlantic coast under amendment with organic carbon and nitrate - tdAd47.2 (SPAdes)... | ecosystem: Environmental > Aquatic > Marine > Coastal >...
CGTTGCGCGAGGCGCACCCTTGTTCGGCGCCTGCATGTATTGGCTCAAAAACGTGTAAGGGTGCGCCTCGCGCAACGCCAGCAGGTCGGCAATGCTTTCCTTGGCGGGCCAGTAGCTCCACAACCCGTCAACAGGGTCATGCCCGCAAACGTCCCGAATGCAACGCTCCCGGACGGCATCCGGGAGCTTGTCGATGTAGTCCTGATCGATCAAGGCCGGTATCTCAATATGCAGATCGACCGATAGCCCCATGCCGCCGGACAAAATGAACGCACTGCTATCGTCGGTGTGAAGGCGCTGTTGGATAAACAGGAAGGGTGTGTCGTATTGAGCCCGCCTCGACCGCAGCGTGTTAACAAGGCGCGTGTGTGAGCGATTGCGCTTCGGATCGCTGAACATATCGTCCGGCTTGTCCCAATCATCGGCCGAGACGTAGCCGGAAAAGCCCGGACCCATATATCCGCCCCGCGCCCCGGTAATCTGCCCGCCATTGGACCGACTGAAAAGCTGGTGCGCCCGCTTGCCGTCTTTCTGGACCGTCCAGTTGTCCACCTTATCCTTGCCGATCTGAAATCCATAGATCTCCTGAAACTCAGAAGACCGGACCAGTTCCCGGCTGCGTCCGCTGTTTTCGTCCACGAGGTCTTTCGAATACGATCCGTTCAGGACGCGGACTTTCGGAAATTTCACCATTGCGTAGACTGGTAAGTGGATGCTGAAAAATTCTGTCTTGGTCGCACCGGGTGCCACGTTGATCACAACGCATTTTGCAGCACCGGACAGCAGCTTTTCAGCAGCCCATGCATAATAGTGATGATGCCAGTTCGCTTGAAAACTTTCGCCCTGGGTAATGTTGAACCATGCCGCAGTGAAGGCTAGCGGGTTCTGTTCGCCAGCCGCCGCTATGGCCAGCCGCTCAACCGCCGACAGCCCGTCCCATTCAATCGGGGGGACGGCCATCAGCCTGTCAGCTTATCGACCAGGGCGGCCACGGCTGCGGGTGTCACCGTGTCGGGCGCTGCTGGCGTCATGCTGCCGTCGCTGGACGTGTGGTCCACCTTCTCTACAAACATGCCCAGATGCTTGCCGAGGCGATCCAGCGCGGCGATCTTGTCATGCATCTTGACCACAATCCCTTCCTTGGTGTTCCGCACCTCAGAGATAGCACCCGCGACCTTATCCGGAATCTGCCCGCTGTCTTTTGTGTTGATCCGTCCACCGGACCAATCGGCCACTTGCCGTAGATCGCTGAACGCAATTTTCGCCAGTTCGTGGATCACCCGGTCCTGTGTCACCTCGGTCCGTGCGGCCCGCTGCATCTGGGCCTTGGCGACGGCTGCGGCGATTTCCGGTTTCGTCAAGTTTTCGTGGGCAATTTTTCCAGCCGTGTTTTCACTGTAGCCCGCACGAATAGCCGCCTGCGTGGCGTTCAGGTCTTTCAAATATTCTTGGACGAAACGTTCCTGTTTCGGTGTCATTTCGCATGGGTCCAGATTGTTATCAGTTGCGGTCAATATACGGGCAAATGCGACCCCGCGCAAGACGGCTGCCACGGGGGGGTCTGTGCCGGCTGTGCCGATAGATTCTATTTCACTCTGGCAAAAAACAAACGCCCAGATAATAACGGATAAAATCGGATAAAATCAGACAATATCGGCTAATACGAAATTATAAATTAACCTTTTCGTATATTTTTCTCTGACAGTGGATACCCCCTATTCTATCGGCACAGCCGGCACAGAAGGATAGAAACATATGAAAAACAGCCACTTGTGCTGTGCCGATAGAAATATTCTATCGGCACACTACTGGCACAAATCGGTTCTATCGGCACACGGATAAAATTTTGCTGTGCCGATAGAATCGCCTGTGCCGATAGAATTTCGGTCTATCGGCACAGCAAAAAGGGCGCCGAAGCGCCCCGTTTATTAGCCGTTTATGTGCCACTATTCAGCCAGCATTTCCCGCAGCTTCTGTTCTTGGGCGTCCCGTGCGACCCGTGTAAGCTAACAGTCAGCCAAAAAAAAAGACCCGCCGAAGCGGGTCAGTTTCAACAGGAGGAAGTGAGTGGTGGTTCCGATGCTTTCCACGCTACGCGTTGCAGGACGCTGCGTCAAGTCCCCGGCGGTTTCATCGGCACAATATTCGAACGTTTCGGCTGAAGTTCTTCGGCCTGGGCGGCGTCGTATAGTTCAACGACCCGCTGCGTTTCACATTCGGCAAGTGTCGGGTCGTTGAAGTAGAGCCGTGCTTGCTTAGCCGCCGGGAACCGCATATCCTCTGCCGGTGTGGGGCGGAACCGCACGCTGTCACAGTAGCCGAGGCGGCGCATGTGCTGGGCCATCCACCGACCCGCAGGCACCCGTAACCCCTCGCCTTCCATCGCTGTACGGATCGCATTGCTGGACACGAACCCGCCGCGAAAGCCCGGATCACCTGCCGCGATGCATTCCCGCGCAATGCGGATCAGATCCGGCTCGGAGGCGGCCACAGCGTCCGCCCGTGTGGTTGTCATCGGCGCACGACCGGGTGTCGCCATAGCGCGCGTCTCAAGCATCCCCCGCACCGCCTCGTTGCCGCCCATATTCCACCAGGTGCGGTAATAGGTGAACCAGTTCTGACCAAGCCCGCCTGCCGCCTCGATCACAGTGGGGTATCCGTCCCACAGATCGGCAGGGAATGCCGCCTCGATGGCTTCCGGCGTTTGCAGGACGCTAACCAGTTGCGCCCAGCGCCGTTCGCTTGGGTCGTTTGCTAACATGCTGTCAATGTGGTTCGTCATGAAAAACCAGCATGTGAAATTCTGGCCGCTAAACGGATCGGTTCGCATGAGGCGGTACGGTACGACGCTTTCCGCTACGGGCTCTTTCAGTTCCTCGATCAGGTCCGTCATGGCAGCCTTGGAACGTTCCCCGATTTCGTCCACCACGACCGTTGTTTTCCGGTACATATAGCCGTTGTATTCGGCCACCAGCGCCTTCGGACTGACAACGCCAAGGTTCCCACCGATGCAGTGCGACAGTGGTTGTTTGATCAGCAGACCCTTGCCGCAACCTTGAGCCCCTTGAAGCACGGGCGCCCACAGCAGCATTTTTCCGGGGTTCTGAACCGCAAACGCCAGTGCGCCGAGTATTACCTCCTGATCGCCCGGATCTGGATAGTTTGATGCGAGGATGTGCAGATATGGCGAAACGTCCTGCCCGGTCGGCGCCGATGCGCGATGCGCCGGCAGATAGGCGTTGCGCAGCATTTCCCCGTGATCGGTCCGCCACTGTACGGGCTTGTCGGGATCGAAAGCGAGTTCTGCGTATCGTTCGGTTTCGGGGTCTGACCACCAGTGCGCGGCAGCCTCGACCAGTTTGATTTTGTCACCGGCCGGAACCGCAATTGTCGGGAGATGTTTGAACCGGATCAGGAAATTTCCGAACGTTACCGCCCGCCCCGTGTGGCGGTTGATGGCCGCTGGTGATCCGGTCCCGTCGTCGCCGACAATAAACCAGCGGGAGAGCTCGCCGCCCCGTATCGCGTCAAATTGCTGTTCGCCCTGGGCGACACGGAACGCGTCGATTTCCGCACCGATGGCTGCCTGCAACGGCTTGGCAATATCGGGACGCGTCTGTTTGACTTCGGTCAGCAGCGCGTCACGTTCCGCCGCAGACAGCCGCGCCGCGTGACTTGCGAGTTCGTCAACTGCGTCGGGATCGGTGCGCTGAGCAAGTTCCTTCAAACCTTCGAGCGATCCGGTCGCGCGCCGGTCGGCGGTTGCTGTCACCTGCGCCTGCCAGTATTCGCGCAATTCCCGTTCGCATTTCTGACGCCGCGTTTCGCTGCCAGACGGCGGATAAGTTTTGTCAACGAACCCGAAGTTCAGCAGCACCTCGCGCGCCACATCGTTTCGGCTGGTGACTTCCGCTGTCGCCCGCATCATCCAGCCCCAGACGTCAGACGCATCGCCGCCGGACCGGTCCGGAATGCCGAGGTCTAGCAGCATGGCGTTGCGCCCGCCGCGCAGTTTCCGCGTCACCCGATCACAGAGCGCGCGGAATTCTTCGGGACTGATCGGCCCGTCATCGATCGCAGCGGGCGTCGGCATGACGGGCGGAACGGGGGCGCTTGCGTGCAGCCAGGATTCGAACGCTGTAAATTGATTTGGATCAAACCGACCACCCGTGCCGCCGATCACCGCCGCGGTCGATGGCTGCCAGCCCGCGGCGGATTTATCCGGGTTCGGATAGGCGATGGTTCCGGGCAGTTTCATGATCCGGGAGGCGTCCACGGCTGCTTTATCGCCGCCGACCAGCCGTACGGTTGCGCGGTTCATCTGCTCGATGCGGTCGATGTTTTCCGGCGTCGCTTCCGCGGCGTCCCGCAATCTCCAGTAAGCTTGCAATCCGCGCCCGCTGTTAATGATGATCGACGGATTGCAGGCCGTCACCCTTGCCAGCGCATCGGCGCGCCATGCGTCATAGTTGGGCCCTGGACCCATACCCGCAGGCGGGTCAAGATCGACGTGCCAGCCGATCAGGGCGGACAGTTCGGATTTCGTCAGCTTACCGCTGTTATTGGTGTCGGCTCCAGGGTTGACGTGGAAATAGACGTTGCGACGCGCTGCGTTTTGCAGACTGGCCCACTGTGCCGCCGCTGCGGGGTCTGTAAACGTCTGCCCGGTCGGTCCGCCGCCGTCCACCGGTATCGTTGTGAGGGTGAACGGCGCACCGCCGTACCAGTTCGCAAGAAATTCTGCGGAATCCATTACACGTCACCTGTTGCGTCAGAGTATAATTTGCTACCCCGCTGCCCGCGTGGTCGGCAACGAGTTTATTTTTCCCGCATCTGTTGACACGAAATGTAGTGGTTAGCGGTAGGAAATACCCATAGCGCGAGCCTGTGCGCGCATGTCATCCGTGCAGTTCGGATGCAGCAACACACGCTTGCGCAGATCTTCCAGGTTCGGAAAATAGTGCTTTGTCAATTGCGGCGACGTGTTGACGCTGCACGCCTCTGCCAGCACGCGGCGCGTCCAGCCACATAGGCCGTGTGTTTCGGACGCGGTGACGGCGGCATCGATTATGACGCGCTCGCGCTGTTCCGGTGTCAGTCGGACAATTTCGGTCATGGGTGTCCCCTCTTTCGTTGACCTTAGTTATCAGTTATTGCCCGGTGCGGTCAATCCCCGGCTTGTATGTCGGATCCAAGAACAGCGCGAGCGCGGCCCGTGTGGTCAGATATCCCACGCCGCCGCGACCCCGCTTGAGCGTTTCCAAAGCAGATTCGACAAGCTGGCGATCAACAACGCCACACATGCGATAAAGTGCTTGTTGACTAGGTGACATTGGAGAACGCCTCGATGAAGACCGCGGCCTGTTGCGGATTGATTGCATTGCCGTAGCCCCGCAGGAGCCCCACACGGCCGGGAACCCCATGAGCCAGCGGGAATGTTCCGGGTTCAACTGGCCGCCACTTTCCATCCCGGCAGAACAGCCAGTCAGGATCTGACCAGAAGCTGTCAGGCGCATCGGTCCGACCAGCTGCGCCTGTCTCGGCAGTTGGTCCGTTCGGCTGCGGGTCGTCCCGTCGGGGTTCGTCGCGGTTGTCGCCATACCGGCGCTGTCCTTCCAATCTCGGGCCGATGCTGTCACCCAGCCGGTCAGCGAAATAACCTTCCTGCTGTAATCCGTATTCCCCGCCGGATTGTTCCCGTTTTGCGCTGGCGTTCCGGCCATCGGCGTCGGCCAACCACTGACTTGCGCCACATCGTTCAGGTTCGCCATCCCGTGGCCCTGCGCTTTCTTCGCGGCGATGTATTCCGGGCTGTGCGCCGGGAAGTGATCGCGGGCTTGTGGCGTCGGCCACGCCGCTATTTTCGCCATAACCTGCAGATCCGTTATCTCGGTCCTGTTTGCGCCGGTCCCGTCCCGCTCGCCCATCCGGCGCTTCATTGCCAAATGCGCTTCCGGGGTTTTCCCGTCCGGGCGTGCTACTGGCGTTGGCCATCCGCTGAGCTTCGCGATCCCCGGCAGGCTCACTGTTCCTTTGCTCCCATCCGCCCTGCGCCCCGTAGAGGTCATCCCCGTCATGTTCTGTGAGCCGGTCGCATTCCCCACTGTCGGACTTGGCCAACCTGAGCGTATCAACCGCCCCAAAGTAGGTGCGTTGTCTGATGTGCGGGGCGTCGACGCCCGCTGACGGGAAATCGACCGCCCCAACGGCGTAACGTGCTCCTTCCAGGCGATCCGATAGATCATCGAGCCACGCCCATTCAGGCGCGATTTCAGTTCCGTTTCGAGTGCGCTTTGCAACCTTTCCGAAGACTGCCGCGCTGGCGACTTGTTCGCCAAACAGCACCCCGGGGCGGCAGGCCCCGACCAAGCTGATAAATTTGGGGGCAAGGTGTCGTTCATCGTCTTGTCCTTTATTCTCTCCCGCAACAGAAAACGGCTGACACGGCGGCGAACCCGTCCACACCGGGCGATCATCGGGCCAGCCCGCTAACCGCAAGGCCAGCGACCAGCCGCCGATACCGGCAAAGAAATGACACTGGGTGAACTCGGCCAGTTCTCTTGGCTGCACGTCCAGAATTGACCGTTCGTCAACGACACCCGGCGCGATGTGACCACCTTTGATCAGTTCGCGCAGCCACTCTGCCGCGCCCGGGTCGAATTCGTTATAATACGCGGTCATCGCTTATCCCGTTCACAAATCAGTTTGTAATCGACCGCCCGTCCGATTTCCCAAATGCGGGTGTGGAGATCCATTTCGAATAGTGCCTGCCGTGCTGCCCACAGTCGCGCCTGATCGGCATCGGATGCGGTCGGCCCGCCGATTATCACAGGTCGCCTGCATGCTTCGTATGCCACCCGCATCGTTTCGCGGGCGGTCTGTTCCCCGGCGGCTTTAATCATGTCGCGCAGGATTTCACGGGTCATTGTTTCGCCGGACTCGCATCGATCAGTTGCAGGACAAGTGCGAGATATTTGTCAGCCCATTCCGCTGCTTCTTCGTCCATTTGTGCGATCCACTTGCGACCCGCAGGAGTATCCCACTTGCGCCATTTTTCGATGGTGTGCCGCTGACAACCGATTTGTAAGGTGTCGTGCGTGTAGCCAATCGACCATGTATCAAACTGGGCTGTTTTGATTTCGAGCATATTGCCGCTACACAACAGGTGCGCACCGCGCAGGTCCGCACCGCGCAGGTCCGCATCGATCAGGTCCGCACCGCGCAGGTCCGCACCGTACAGGTTCGCATCGATCAGGTGCGCACCGTACAGGTTCGCACCGCGCAGGTTCGCACCGCGCAGGTGCGCACCGTACAGGTTCGCACCGCGCAGGTCCGCATCGATCAGGTGCGCACCGCGCAGGTCCGCATCGATCAGGTCCGCATCGATCAGGTGCGCACCGCGCAGGTCCGCACCGCGCAGGTCCGCACCGCGCAGGTCCGCATCGATCAGGTTGTCCCCTTCAATTTCCAAAATTACAGCACCGGTCCAACGATTTTTGATTTGCATGTCACTTCTCCCATGTTGTCACCCGTTATTAGCTGGTGCGGTCGATTACGTCAATGCCTTATTTATTTCGTCACGCAAAGCGAGCGCTTCCCGCCGTTTCAGAGTTTGAGCCGTCATCACGTCCACCCCGAACCTGTGGAAGAACCGCGCTTGCATCTGTTCATCAGAATACCCTGCCGCCAACTGCACGCCTCCCCAAAACTGCATCACCTCTTGCAAGCTGTTTTGCGCCATCTGCCATTCCGCTTGCTGCTTGTGCCGCGCGCCGACGATCACATCCGACGCTCCGCGCGGAATCGCAGGCTCCGACCAGACTTCGGCTTTCGCCATCCGCAGGCGTTCCAGCAGTTCCGGCGACATTTCCGCCAGGATGCCCGCCACCTGTTCGGGCGCGCCGCGGTCCTGCGGCACATGTACATGCCCGCAATACGGGCAAATCATGGTCGTCGCTTCGAAGGTTAGCGTACAGTTTTCGCAAGCTTTGTGCGGTATTGCGTCGGGTTCTTTCTGCTTCCGCTGCCCCTGTTCACGCCACAGTTGCCATCGACGGGGTGTATCGGGCATCCCGTACTTCGCCGCCATCCGTAGCACGTTGCCTACATGATCAATGATGACCCCGAACCGTTTACCGTCCGCAGGCGTCAACGGGCGGCAAAACTGCTGAACGAACATGCCAAAGCTCATCGTCGGGCGACACATAATGCAGACGTCCACACCGGGCAGGTCCAGCCCCTCGCTGAACAGTTCGCAGTTTGTCAGAACTTTGATTTCGCCGCGCGCGAAACGATCCATCGCCGCTTGGCGTTCTGCATCCGGTGTCGTGCCGTCGAGCGAAATAGCCGAAACACCAGCCTGTCGAAATTTTTCCGCGAGTTCTTCCGCTTGGGCAACGTCAACCGTGAACGCAATAGCCGATTGACCCGGCGTGTGCTGCATGTAGGTCGCGACCGCATCGCCTACGATTTGCGATTTATGCGCAGCGTCCCGCATCGATTTGTCGGTATAATCGCCCGTGCTGCCGATTTTCAATTCTGCTTCGGCAATGGACGGTTCCGGCGCGACGACCCGATATTCGCAAATGTTGCCCGCATCGATCAGGTCGCGCATCCCGATACCCTGGACCAGCGCATGAAACACCCCGCCCTGATCCGCGTGTAGCGATTTCCCGTCACCCCTGATCGGTGTGGCCGTCACCCCCAACCCCTGCGCATTCGGAAAAAGCGCGGTCGCCTTGCCCCATTTGTTCGACTGGCGGATATGGTGTGCTTCATCCGTAACCCATCGCCCGACAGTTTTGCACCAACGCTGATCGGGTGTAAAACGGCGGATCAGCGTATCCACCCCGGCCACAGCGGCGGGTGCGTTCGGATCATAATAGGAGCGTCCGGCCTCTTTGATTTGCTGCTGAATGCAGAAATTGATTACCGGTTGCGGTGCAATGATGTTGTGCGGAACGCTCATGCGCGCATGAGTGGTGGATATTTGCCCGATCAGTTCTTGCCGATGGACGATAGCGCACGACGGATTCGGATCGTTTTCCGAAAGGCTGGTAAATGTGACGGTTTTACCGGATCGGCACGGCATAACCGCGATCACGTTTCGGTTGCCCGCCACCCACTGCTCGCGGATCCCGGTCACAAGTTCGCTCTGATACGGTCGCAGTTGGACAGCCATAAATCACCCTTTGAATTTTCGAAGAACATAGCCCGCGCAATTATTCACCGCAAGAGCCAATAAAGGCTATTGACGGATAACAGCGCGCCCGTTAGAAAGTCTGCACAACCAACGAAATCGAAAGGTTCTTGATATGGAATTCAAATTTGACCCCACATATCCGCCGGATCGCGACGCCGCTTTGCGCGTCATCGGTCTGTTTTCCGGCAGCGCACCCGCCGCAGATCCGGCACCCGCCGCAGATCCGGCACCCGCCGCAGATCCGGCACCCGCCGCAGATCCGGCACCCGCCGCAGATCCGGCAGAGGTGGATATTCACGGTATGGTGTGGGACGGTGAAATTCACGCATCGACCAAAGCGAAAAACGCCGATGGTTCCTGGCGGGCACGCAAAGGGCGGTCGGACGAATACGAAGCCGCAATCGCCGCCCATAAGGCAGAGCAAACCGAAGCGTCCGGCGCTGCGATGGTCCCGACGACTGAACCGGAGCAGTCCGCCGCACCCGCCCCGACGGGCAGCATGCCGATGCCTGCGCCGCAGCCCGCTGCACCCGAACCCACAACGCCGCAAGCGCCGGTCGGCTATGAGGAAATGGCAAACCGCTTTGTCGGCATGATGAACGCCGGGAAAATCGCAGACTTTGAGGCGGTGTATCGTGATCTCGCGATCAATCACGCAGATCTCGAAACGAACCTCACCAGCATCGACCGGCTGTGGCAGTACATGACTGCGATTGATGCAGGCGCCGGACACCCGGACGCGGTGCAGCGCGCAATGGCGGCGGCAGGCTGATGACGCGCCCGGTTGAAACCAGACCGTCAGGGGCAAATCGCTGGACGAAATGTTCAGCGGCGCCCCTGTTCGCCAGCCGCGCGCCGGTCAGGCCGGAAGGCGATCCGGCGCGGGAAGGTACATGCGCGGCGTGGGTTGCCGAACTGGTGCTGACCGGGCGCGCCCTACGCTGTTCCGACCTGATCGGCGAGTGCCACGAAAACGGCTGGGAAGTGGACGACGAAATGGTCGGGCGCGTTCAGGGCTACGTTGACATGATCCGCGCTGATGGCGGTTTCGTCAGCGCGGAACGGTTTGTCAGGCTGTCGGATAAAGTTGCCGGGACACTGGACAACGCTGCGTCGTATCTGAACGGCGTCCTTAAAGTGCGTGATTTGAAATACGGGTTTCGCACAATTGAGGCCGATTCCAATCAGCTTGTGATTTATGCCGGAGCGTTGCTGGCCGAGTTGCTGGCAAGTGGCGGAATCGTGACTGAGGTGTGGACGGAAATTTATCAACCGCGCGGGTTTCATCCGGACGGCATCCACAGGCGGCAGTGCTGGACGGTTGCGGAAATTCAGGAACGGTGCGCGTGGATTGCGGAACGGGCCGGGGAATGTCACCGACCGAACCCGGTTGCGACACCGGGCGCGCATTGCCTCGATTGCGACGGTGCGCCCGGGTGCGCGGCGTTGGCAGCCACATCGGCAAATCTAATCGCAATGGTGGAAGACACGCGCCACCGTGAAATGACCCCGGCAGAAATCGCCCAGCGCCTTGCGTTCATCCGCGATGCGAAAAAGGTGATTGACGCAGCGGCCAGTGCCGTGGAGGCTGAGGCTTTGGCGCGGCATACTGGTGGCGATCACATCCCTGGTTGGGGTCTGAAAGAGCGGCTTGGACACCGGAAGTTGACAGCATCGCGAGAAACGATCCGCGCGCTGACCGGCATCGACCCGGTAAGAGAGGCCGACATGACGCCCGCCCAATTGAAGGCGGCGGGCGCAAGCGAAAAGCAGCTGTCCGTTTTGTCGGTTCGTCCGACGATTGGTCACAAACTGGAACCCCTCGACCCGCGCGACCTTGCGCGGCAATTCAAGAAAGGTTGAGAAATGGCTAACTATCCAACAGAATACGGTACGACCCCGGTCGGCCGGATCATCATGCACCCGCGTGAAGGTTTGTTTCAGAAAGGGACAACCGACCAGCACAACCGCCCGATTGAGCCGAACAAGCAACGATATTTTGTCGGGCTGGCCGTGGAAAAGTCCGCCCCCGGCGTGAACGAGATGCTTGGCATTTTGCAAAAAGCGGCAATGGCCGGTTACGCGTCGAACCCGCAGGTGATGCAGCAGATTCAAATAGGCCTTGGCGCGACTGCATTTTCCTGGAAGGTGCAGGACGGCGACGAAATGATCGTCAACCCTGAAACCGGCCAACAGGAGCCGCGCACGCCGCACGGCCAAGGTTGCTGGATCTTCAAGTTTTCGACCACTATCCCGATGCGCGCGGCCAAATTTCCGCCGGGTGCGAACGTACCTGTCGATTGCGGCGAGGATGAGCTGTACAAGGGCTGTTTTGCGCAGATTTCCTATTCGGCCAGCGCGAACGGGAATATCGACCACACCGCCGGGGTCTACCTGAACCCGAAAACAATCTGCCTGATCGGACACGGCGAACCGATCACCGGCGGCCCGTCGCTTGAACAGCAGTTTCAGGGCGGCACGGGCGGTTACGTCCCCGCCGGTATGTCACAGACACCTCTCGCGCCGACCGGCGCACTGGGCGGCATGGGCCAGCAGCAGCCCATGCAGACGCAGCAGCCCATGCAGACGCAGCAGCCCATGCAGACGCAGCAGCCCATGCAGACGCAGCAGCCCATGCAGACGCAGCAGCCCATGCAGACGCAGCAGCCGGACCCTATGAACTCTGGCGCGCAAATGCCCGCGCCGAGTGGTCAGCCTGGGGAGACTGGATCCCCTGGTAATCAGCCGCCGGGGCAATACGGCGGTTACATGAACCCGCAAGGCTGATAGCCTGCGGTAGCTGGCGGCGGGTTTTCCTCCCGCGCTTGCCGCCAGCGGACCGTCACCGGCGACGCTACACCCGTCGCCGGTGACATTGCGGGCCTACGAGGGGCGACATGGGACGCATTTTCTACACCTACGACATTGAATGTTTGCCGAACGTTTTTACTTGCGTGATTGCCCACGTCGAAAGCGGCACCGAATGGCTGTTTGAGGTCAGCGAGCGCAAAAACCAATCCGTCCAATTTCTGTCATTCATTCGGACGCTGATGCAGTTTCCGCAAGTGCGGATGGTCGGGTACAACAACATGGCGTATGACTGGCCGGTGATTAATTTCCTGTTAGGCTACCAGTCTTTTACCGCCGGCGATGCGTTCATGAAATCGAAGCAGATCATGAACGCGCCTTTCTCAGACCGGTTCAAGCATGTGATCTGGGAAGATCGGCAGCTTGTGCGCCAATGTGACCTGATGAAAATCCACGGGTTTGACAACCAAGCGCGGCGCACGTCTCTCAAGCAACTGGAAATTGCGCTCAAAATGCCCTGCGTGGTCGAATTCGAATTGGACTTTGACGCGCCGTTGCCGGTCGAAAAGATCCCCGACCTGATCGCGTACAACCGGCACGATGTGGCCGCCACAACCGAATTTCACAAGCGGTCGAAAGAGCTCTACGATATGCGGTGGGATATTGGGCAGGAACTCGGTGTTGATCTGGAAAACAAATCTGACATTGATATGGGCGAGCGCCTGTTTATCGAGGCGCTGGAAAAACACACGCCGGGGATCACCGGCACGAAATCGCGCGGCCCGAAACGGACGACGCCGCGCGCGCAGATTGATCTGTCGCAAATCCTCCTCCCCTACATCCAGTTCGACACACCAGAGTTTCAGGAAATCCACCGGCACTTTCAAACCACGCCGCCGATCACCGAAACTAAGGGTGTCTTCGAGGGTCTAGCCGCGACGTGCCATGGTCTTGAATTTGTGTTCGGCACTGGCGGGATTCACGCCGCGACCCACAATCGCACGTATCGGGCGCGTCCGGGCCGCCAGGTGATCACCGTCGATGTGTCCAGCTATTACCCGAACATCGCGATCAAGAACGGGCTGGCGCCGGAACACCTCGGGCAGGGTTTCGTCGATGAATATGCGGCGCTGTATGAGCGCCGGATGGCGTACAAGCGCGCGGGCGAAGACGTGAAGCAAACAGCATCAAAACTGGGCCTGAACGCTGTGTTCGGCAAAGGTGGTTCGAAATATAGCTGCATGCACGACAACGCATTCATGCTGGGGATTACCGTCAACGGCCAATTGATGCTGTGCATGTTGGCTGAAAAATTGGCCGTAATCCCAACTGTCGAGGTCTTCAACGTCAACACGGACGGCGTGACGCTGGCGGTCGATGACGACCACATGGGTGCCGTGATGGCGGTCAAGGAATGGTGGGAGGGTATCACTCGCCTGTCGCTCGACGTGGACCACTGGCAGGCGATTTATCAGCGGGACGTGAACAATTACCTTGCAGTTGAACCGGGCGGCAAGGTGAAGGGCAAGGGCGCCTATGAGTGGCGGCACGGACTCGACACCGGCAGCAACTGGCACAAAAACCAGTCGTGCAAGATCATCGCAATTGCCGCTGAGGAATTCATGATCAACGGCGTACCGGTCGCGGATACCGTGAACGACTGCGACGATCCGTTTCGATTCATGCACTCTTTGAAGGTGCAGCGCAGCGACCGGGTTATGCTGGGCGGCCAGCTTGAAGACTATATCGACGCGCTGTCGCCAGCGCATCCCAAGACCGGTAAACACCCGACACGAACTCGACACACCGGCGGCGCGCAGCAACAGCGCGTCGGGCGGTTCTATGCGGCCCGTGACGGTGCGCAACTGTGGAAGATCATGGCGCCGCTGAAAAAGCTGCCACACCACGAGCGACCGCAGGCGATTGAAAAAGGCGTGTCGGTTGCGATGTGCAACGACTTGCACGATTTCGACTGGTCCCGGTTGGATCGGGACTATTACATCCAGAAAGCTAATGAACTTGTAGAGAAAGCGGGGTTTTACGATGGAATGCGCTAGGTGCAAGCAGGACAAACCGGTCGCCGATTTCCGGTCGGTCATGAACAACAATCTGAACGCGTGGTGCCGGTCGTGCATCGATAAGTTTTCAAGGCACAAGAGCGGCGCGGGGACGATAACGGCGCAGGAGTGCCTGATGCGTGCGCCAGTGCGCAGTCCGCAGAAAGCAGACGTGACGAAAGTCGCCGCTGCAAAACGACGGCGGTTGGCTATGGTCAATGCAATTGCGCCGGACGGCTATGTCCACCTGTCCGGTCGGGGCTACACGCGGTCGCGGGATCTGGCCTGGTCCGGGACGCACGATCAGTTGCGCAGGCTGTGCGAACGGTTCGGGCACGATCCGTCGAAAATTTCCACGATCGGCGTTGACACTGTTATCTAAACCGGCTAATAAAGGATAACAGAAACAGGAGATGATTATGAAGACTGTTAAAATCGAACGCACCGCGACGACATTTTTCCTACCTGCGGACGACATTCGTGCGGCTTTTCAATGCGCCAGCACCGAACAGACGCGCTATTATCTGCGGGGCGTGTTTGTTGATTGGGCCGATGTCGCAATCAAGCTGGTCGGTCTTGACGGGCATGTGATGGTGGCAATCGAGGCCTTGGACGCCGCATTTGTCGGCGAAGACTGTGCCACGCAGGAGTCGGGGTTTATCCTCTCGACCGATGTGACCGACAAGGCGTTTAAAGCGAAATCGTCAGCGGGCGATATTTGGGTGTACGGCGACACCGCGACCGGCATTCTTCAATTCGTGGCGTACAACGCGGGCGACACCTGCCCGCGCGTCGGGGTCTGTGAGTTCGAGCAGATCGACGGAACGTTCCCGGACTGGAGGCGCGTTATTGCGAAAAAAGAGGTCGGCGGGCCGTGCGCGTTTGACCCGAAGGTGTTTCAAAAACTGATGAAGGCGTCGGATGTAATCGAGCCGAAAAAGGCGGTCAAGATCTGGCCGGGTGCGGAAGAAGGCGCGCCGATGGCGGTCGAGTTCAAAGCATCTGACCGCATGAGTGGTACCCTTATGGGTTATCGGTGGAACGTGTGATGCTCGATAAAATTTGCAAAAACCTATCGATGCAGTGTCGGTTTGGTGGTGACGTGCGGCGCTTTTACAGCGTCGCCGAACACACCGTCCACATGGTCGATCAGGCGCGAAAGGACGGCGCCCCGTTAGCGTTGCAGCTTGCACTGTGGCTGCACGATGCGCCCGAGGCGTTTACCGGCGATCTGCTACCGATTGTGAAAAAGGTGCCCGAGATTGCGGCAGCATATGCGCCAATTGAATCGCGCGTTATGACTCGAATTTGTCACGCTCTGAACATCAGTCGCGTCGCGGGGATGAACGCCCTGCAAGCGCCCGATGTTCACGTTTACGATCAGGCGATTCTTGCCGCCGAGGCCGAGTTTATCGCCAATCCGCAACCTGATTGGGAGCCGTATGATTCCGCCGACCCGCTGCATGTGGCATTTGGTCAGCGGGTTACGGCAACCGAATGGCTGGCCGATGATTTCCCTTACTGGCAAGGCGCCATGCGCCAGCGGTTCGAATTGATCATGCAGGAGTTGCACAATGAACCTGCATGAATGGTCCCGTCGCTGGTGGCACGTCTTGCCGCCGCAAGCGCAACAGGAGTTTGACGAAATGGTTCAGCCGCACAGTTACGTGCAGCCCGAACCGGGTCAGCGGTCGGAAAGCGCCATCCAGGCGGATATCAGGCTGACCGCCTCGAAAGAGTACCGGGCGCCGCTGTGGCGCAACAACAACGGCGCGGCGCAGATCGTCGACCCGAAGAACCCGAACGCCCCGCCGCGCCATGTACGGTTCGGTCTGGGCAACGACAGCGCACGGGTAAACGCTGCGTGGAAATCGTCAGACCTGATCGGGATCGTGCCGACACTGGTCACTGGCGACCACATCGGGCGGACGCTGGGCGTATTCGCCGCTGTGGAGGTCAAGACGCCCGGGTGGCACCTGACCCCCGGCGACAGGCGCGCGCAGGCCCAGGCGGCGTTTATGAACAGCGTAACAGCATTCGGCGGCGTTGCCGGATTCGCGCAATCTGCGGACGATATGAGAAGGATTTTCAACAATGTCTGACGACCCCCAAGCACTCGAACCGCTCGACTGGGATGGCGAACCGTCGCCGCTGGCCGAGTTTGCCAAGCATTGCCCGACCGATTATTTACCCGTCCGCGTCGTGCCAGGATACGAGCCCCTGTTTAGCGAGTTGATCGAGGCGCTGAAACAGTCGCAGGACGGCAAAGGTAAGGAGCGGCACGCCAACGACAAGCCGTTCATGGATCAGCCGATCATGGACCTGTCGCGTATGTGCGGCCCGGGCGGCCCGGCCCAACAGGTCATGAAAAAGACGCAGGAGGCGCTGGGCATGTGCAAGCGCGGCGAACCGGATCGGGCGATCAACGAACTGCGCGGGGCGATTATATACGCCGCCGCAACGATTTTGACTATTAAGGAGACAGCGGAATGAGCACTATCGGGCACAACAGCGGCGCCGACGAGAAGTCGGAAAACTACCGCGTGACCGCTGGCGAACTGCGCCAGTTCGTCGAACGTTTCGAACGTCTGGACGCGGAGAAGAAGGACATCGCCGAACAGCAGAAAGAGGTGATGGCCGAAGCCAAGGCGCGCGGCTATGACACCAAGGTCATGCGCAAGGTGATCGCCCTGCGCAAGCGGGACAAGGACGACATCGCCGAAGAAGAGGCGGTGCTGTACATGTATTGCGAAGCGTTGGGGATGTGAGATGAAACAGATCAAGCAAGCGATGCGCAATGTGGCGCTGGGCGACGTGATCGGCGCGCTGTGTCTGGTCGGCGGCTGGGTTGCCGTTGGGTTCGTGATGTGGGGGTTTCAGCCATGAAAATGCCTGTGCCGTGGAGCGCTCGCAAGTTGGAAGTGCTGACCGAGTACCAGACCGACACGACCGACTATCTGCGCGAACTCCATCCGAACCTGGTACGGGTGTGGGATGAACTGGACGACCTGCGCGCCAGTGCGGACGAAAGCGAGGCACAGGACGCATTGGACAACCTCCTTTCCGATGTCGAAAAGATTGCCGACGCGCTCTGGGAAGTTATTGCCGAATGTGAGATTCCCGACGACGCGACCGAAAAACTGAAAAGCATCCATGAGGATCTGGAAAAGGCGGTGGAAGAATGAAAATGCCCGTACCGAAATCGCAAACGTTTGGCGATAAACGACCCGCTGCTGTCATGATGCCCGCACCGCCGGACGATCCCGGACAGCCGCGGCGCGTGCTGAAACCGGACGCCCGTCCGACCCCCGAGATCCAGGCGTATCGGCAAACGAACGGCCCACTCTATCTGGTGCGATTGAAATATAACGGCGTGTGGCTGACGACCACAGGTGCCGACGAACCGACTGCGATCAATAAGCTGCGGCAGTTCTACATGCGCGAAACTGCCCAGGGTCGCGCCGATAGCGTTGAGGTGACACCATGACTGACCTGAGCTTGAGAGAACAGATTGCATCAACCATTTGCGGCAACAGGGCTGTAGACAACTGGAACGCCACCGATGCGGATTACGAACTGCTCAAGGGCGCGGTGAAGCCTTTGGAGTGGGGTTGGGCCTGTGAATACGGAATGATTTGCCAAGCGAAGACCCCAATCGGCACATACTCGATACACCAAGACGAAGACAGCGCTGGCGGAGCGTTGCTGATGTATCTTCACCTGACTGACGATGGAGCTTGCACTAGATATGCCGTGGAATGGCACGAGTACATTGACCCCGAAGAGTTTCAGGCGATTGCCCAAGCCGACTATTCCCGCCGCATCCTCGCATCGTTAGGGGTGAAGTGATGACAAGAGAGCAAGAAATTAGAGCGCTCACTATTCTTCATAACATGGCCGTCGAGCGGAAGGGGTGGAGATCGTTTTTCAGGCGCTGGTGGATCAGTGACGAACCACTGAGAAATGATGCGGCGAACCTTGTGCGCGAAGTCGGATATTCTGCCTTAATGCCAAATGGATACCAGCTTATCGGAGACGACCAATGACCCCACCAACCACAGACACGAGCCGGGAAGGCGTTGATTTTGTCAAGGATGTTAGCGAAAGTTTCGGACTGCAGTCTCCGCCAAAGGGGGTAGCGTTTGACCGCTTTGATTCTCCTGAGCCAGCCTTTACATTTTTCGAAAATGGCCGGATCAAGGTCAGTGACAAGCTGTCCCCAGAAGATACAGCGAAAGCCGCGTGGGATTGCCTCTTAGGCATGATCGGCGGACACAATAAAGTGGTTGCCGAGCGCGACGCCGCCCTTCTCCGCGAAAAGGCCCTCAAGGACAACACGGAAGAACTGCGCCAGCTGCGCCGGGAGTTCAATGCGGTGAAAGCTGAGCGCGACGCCCTGCGCGACCAACTCGCAGCGGCCCGGAATGAGACGCTGGAGGAAGCTGCGCGCGTGGTGGACATCGAGTATGAAATGCACAAGGATTATCGGAACGCAAGCCTACTGTGCAACAACGACGAAGACGCTCAATGTCGCCTAATCTCCATGACGACGTGCGCTTCAATTTCTGCTGCCATCGACGCCCTCAAGGACACCACCCCTGCCCCGCTATTTGTCTCTAGCCGCAGCATCCAGATGGACGCCCCGAGCGAAGATTGGCAGGAACACGCAGACAAGGCATCGGCTATTATACGCGGTTCGGCACAGCGCGAAGTAACCGTGCAGGAGGCGGCGCGGGTGCTGCTGGCAAACCGCTGGGCAGGATACGGCAACTCAAAGGCCATGCAGGCGATGTGCAACTACGTTCACGACGAGCAAGGCCGGATGCCGTTCCCGGCGTCGTTCTATGACGGTGTAATGCAAGCGGGCCTCCGCGCCCTAGCCAAGGAGGAGCAGAGCGATGGGTGACGCACCGGAACTGAAACCGTGCCCGTTCTGCGGCCAGAGCAACACCATTCAGACGTCGCGCCTGTATTTGGAGTGCCTTGAATGCGGATGTTACGGCCCAGACGCCAAGAAAGGGCAACCAAGAAATGACGAGTACGCACCTCATCGCGCTTGGAACACCCGCGCCGACACCATCACCGCCCTAGAGGAGGAGAACAAGCGGCTCCGGGAGGCAATGGAGCGGGCGGCAAGATACGCGGACGGAATACGCGGTGCCGTAGAGACGAACCAAGTAGCAGACAAGGACGTTCGCGGGGTGGCGATACTCATTCGCAACAATCTGCGCGCAGCACTGAATGGAAAATAACCTACGGCGTCCAGCCGCAAAACTGGGCGCCCTTTTTGTTGTTGGTTAGGATCTGGCGCGCAAGATCATCAGTCAGCGCATCTGCGGCGCTAGGGCGGATCGGCGTTGCCCAGTCGCATTCATTCTTTACGCACCCACTGATCAAGCTCAGAGCGCACAGCATCGTCGCTGCTTTTTTCAACGTCATCGTCAATTTCCTTCGCCTTCTGCACAGTATCCAGCCGGTCTTTCAGCGCATCGTTCTGCGCCTTACGTTTCCCGCTAGACCTTCCAGACAGCCACACAGCGCCCAGAGACGCCACCAGAGCGACAAACGCTGCGATGTAGCCACCTGCCTCGGATAGCAGCCATCCAATCATGTTGCGCCGCCTCTGCGCTTCGCAACGCGGCTTACAGCGAACGTTCCGACAAACGCAGCAAGGCCGGATAGCGCGTGCGCTAGGTTGTCGATTTCAAACGTGATCGTCCCGGCTTCTGCGTCGAAGATTGCCAGACCCTGACCGGCCAGAAGGCCGCCGATCAGGTATAGCGCCATGCGAATATAAATCATCATTTCTTCACTCCAAACAGTTTGAAAATTGCGTTGATGATGGTCAACCAGATCGACGGAACGGCGCTCCCGTGCGCAACCTCGTTGTCCGGTCGCACTGCCCCGCGCAGGAGCGCCAAGGCCTCCTGCGGATCCAGCCTGCGGGCCGGAACCCACTCCACGCGCTTGTCAGGCGTCACGGCCCAGACGGTCACGCCCTGCGCCGGGTATTTGCCGGTTGCGAAAAGCTCCTGCTCGGACTGGCGCCGGGGGATGATTTCGCGCGGTTTTGTCCAGTTCATGATCTGCGCCGTCGCCTTGGAGCGGTCGCCAGCATTCAGCGACTTGACCCAGCTCGCCCGATGGATCGCTCCGGTGTTGAAATGGAAGCTGACAGCCGCGTCAAACTCGTGCTGCTCAACCGGCACCGTGATCGCCCTGGCTACGGCGGCCTCGTATTTCTCAAGATCGCGCCGGAACACATCAAACACGCGCACAAGCTCCGCGTCTAGATCGTCAGGCATGCCGGGGGCCATGCGGGCCGGGTCAGGCGATCCCGCCGCCGCCGTGTGGCCGACGCCGTAGGTCAGCACCTTGACGGAATCGAGATACGGGCCGGGCACAATCCCTTCGTGCCCGATCAGGGCAATGACGCCCTTGTCGCTGGTTTTCACGCCTTGCCACCTTTCCAAATAGACCGCCCAAGCGCCGCCAATGACAAAACGCCGGTGGTGACGACAATCAGGGCCTGCGGGGTTATTGCGGCAACAGAACCGTTGATAGTCCACGTCCACAATGTCACGTCAAGGAACGGAACAACGGGGGATGCCGCGCTAGTCCCGCCCTGTGCCGCCGCGTTTGCCCCGACTGCCGCAATCACTGTTCTTTCTGCGCTCATACCAATCAACCACCCGTCTGAGAACGAAATGAATGGCTATCGCGCCCATGACTGCCATCAAGCTTTCGAACATATGCGCGACCACCAATCAACAAAAATGCGGTGTAGTGCACAAGCTCCTGGCTCAGGACGTAACCCGGATACCTTGACACAACTTGGAGTATATCAAGGCTCGCGGCAAAAATGAACAATAGACCGAGCCAAATGTGGACGACGCCGCCACTTTTCTTATCGCGCAGCCTGTGCCCCCATTCGACAAACATTCCGGCGGCGATCAGATTTAGGGCCAGGTTCATTTCGACAGGTGTCCGATCCCCTGTCGCGAGATAGGCGCCCAAGCCGCACCAGAACGGAACCTGCGACAGCCCCGCGGCCCCGAGCCACAGGTAATTCCGACGGTGGAGCAGAAACGCGGCGAACGCTGCGAACACCGCCCCCATAATTGCGTGCTCAAACCACCACATCAGCGGTCACCGCCACCCAATGCGATCACGTCGCCGGACTGTTCCGGATAGTGCTCGATCAGTGCCTTTGTCGCCTCTGAGTGCAGGACCACCGCCGCGCCGTAAATACCCATGGCCGCGTTCGCCGCATCGGGCCGCCCGGCTGCAGCGTTCAATTTCTGAATCGCCTTCATCGCGCGTTTGAATTCGATCAGCGCAACTTGTGCGTTGCGGATTTCTTCAAGTTCTGTTGCCATTTCGTCAGTTCCCTTATTGTGTCATCAAACAACCATGCGTGCAGAAAATTTCGTACGCCCAGAAGTCGCTGTGATGTTCCGTGTTCCATTTGTTTGCAAAACGGCAATTGTCAAAGTGTCGCCGTCGCTCATGTCCATCGTTCTGCTGATGCTGAATGTTGGGTTCTCCGCCGCCACGCTAACGCTGTCACGCTCAATTTCAACACCGCCGACATAAATGGCGATGTTCCCGGACGTGTTGGCATTGAATTCAACAGTGGCATCAATGGAATAACGACCTGCGATTGGGGCCGTGAAAGTCGGTGACGAGTAATCCCCGCGCGCATCGTAAATGACCGTCCCAAAGTTGACCACAGTAGGCGTCGATACCGGGACAGACTGAGTCCCAGAGTTGCGTGCGACCACATTCGACGGGACCGCTAACTTAACCGTAACGGGGCCGTTGAATATTCCGTCAGTTCCAGTAACAAACGAATTGACCTCGACTAGGTTCCGTTCTGTATCAGACTCCGCGTGAACCGCGTATCGACCGTTGACGCCTGGATCTGCATTCAGGCCGTACACTGCGTTGTCATAGCACCCAACGCCGCCTCCACCGCCATCGAACCTGACACATGCCGTGGTGTAGCTGCCGCCGTACACTCCATCAGGGTCAATATCTGTGGCGGAAACACCATACACCCGGTTTCCTGCGGTGGCTTGGGAAAGGTATCCGCCGTTTCCCTCAAAAAAAACTACCACCTGCTGGCCACAATCCTCGCCGGAAACGCCGTAGAACGTATTCCAAGATGCCCCGTGCCCTGCCTTTAGGACGCTTCCTTCGGTTCGAACACCTCGAAACCCGCCGCCTGTGCATTTGTTGGCGAAGGTGTCAACCACTTCGCCCACGTCTTCTCCGTGGATATCTTCAATGTGATGTCTGTCTCCGCGCTGCACATTTACAACGTCAGACTGCATCCCCCCTGCAAGGGTTGCGGCGGCGCCAAGGTTGCGAAGATTGTAGCCATAGACGGATCGAATGGTTCCGCTGGTGGACAGGACGCTGTTTGTGATATCGTTGTCCAGTTCAACAGCTGTAATCTGCATGTTGGTCGCGGTGCCGCCAACATGCGCGGTGGAGTTCGTGCAATCACGAGCCTCTACGCGTGTTATGCTCCAATCGCCGGTCAGCGTTCCGCATTTCAGCAGTCGACCCGTAGGAAAGCCCTCGAACCGAATTTTATCCACATTGAAATTCTTGCAGTTTTGTGCCTGCGCGGCATTGACCACACGACCCTCTGTTGTCTCATAAACAAGACCGACGCCCCGCCAGGTCTGATTTTCCTTGGGCGTGAACGCACCTCCTGTTTCACCAGAGAAATCCAAGCAGAGGTTGGCGTCGCCAATAGGGGCGGTGACATCTGTGTTGGTGAAGCCAGACGCCAAAGCATACAGATAGTCTTCGTGCTCATTATCTCCGGCCAGGCCGGTATCGTTCGGAATGGTGATGCGAGATGAAAACGCCTGGGCACCTTTGATCTGCACGGGCTGCTTGATGGTAGATCCGTATGCAAGCGCCGACTGGACGGCTGATGTCATATCGGTAGTCCCCGGCGTAGTGTTTTCCTTGAAATGCAAAGACGACAAGCGACCAAACGGCAGCCAGCCCGGCATATCGCTGATTACTGTCTCGCCTGCTTTCGCAATGTAAAACACGGTTCCGTCGCTTTTTATCGTCCCATCGGCGGCTTCAAATCCACCGGCGATGTCTGTTACAGCTTGCGCACGGCTGGGCCACGGAACTTGCGCGCGACCGTCTGTCAGGTCAAGCGGCTTGTTGACTTGCGATGCGCCCACACCGACGAGGATGTAATACCGATCCGGCTCGGTGTAGAATTCATAGCGTCCGTTTTCGTCCGATACAAAGTCAACGCCGTTGTTGATCAGCGTGCTGCCCGTGACGTCCGTGTAAAGCGTCGCAAGGCTGTTGTCAGCGGTCCGTCGTACCTCGACGGCGGCGCCAGCAATGATGCTGCCAGCACTCGTTCGCGCCCATTCTGTGTGACCGGTCAACGCCATTAATCAAACTCCGCAGTATCTTCGACGCGAAACACGCCCTTCCCAACCATTCGGCGCTCGTCGCCCGACAAAATTACCCACGCCTCGCAGTATTTTGGACCGGGCGTCATGGCCGCGCTTTCGGTCCCGCCGACATCGAACGTAAATGAATACGTATTCGCCAGGACAATATCGCCGCCAGTGAGCGTCTTTCTGAAAATCTGAACGCCGTCGATGGACTCTTTAAGCAGGAATATGATCTCAGTAGCTGACGAATAATCCACCGTGGGCGCATCGCGCAGGGTGATTGTCTTGTCGGCACCCTGCGCGATGCATAGGTCGAGTTTCTGCGAGCATCCGCATGACATGTAATCGATCCTTGCAGTTTGGGTCGCGTTTTCCCGGATAGTATACGTGCAAACGACCGCGCCCGCCAGCGTCGGCAATGTCGGATCTGTTGATACATAGATCGCCATTAGCCGCCCCCTATGATTGCTTTGAGGCGATCAATTTCCGCAAGGCACGATTTTACCTGCTCGCTTGTCGGCCGATACTGGCTGCGCAGCATCTTGTTCTCCGCCATCGCCTCGGTCAACTCACGACCGGCCTCCTGTGCTGCCGAGCGCAATTCGGAGTTCTCCGCCAGCGCCTCGGTCAACTCACGACCCACCTCCTGCGCCGCGGTGCGCAATTTGGAATTCTCCGTCATCGCCTCGGCCAGCTTGCGACCGGCCTCCTGTGCGGCGGTATTTTTCCACGCGGCAAGCTCCTGCTTAACAGCATGCAGTTCCTTTTGGGATCTGGCCAAATCCGCACGCAGGTTGCGACCGCGTTCAATGTCGGCCCGCGCTGCGGTCAGCCTTTTCTGCAGTTCGGCTTTTGTCGGCATGTCTGACCCCTATGCCACGATTCCGGCGTTTGCAAAAGCCTGCGCCGCGATCGTCGTTGTGGTTGTCCCGCCTGCGAAAAAACGAATGTGCGATATGTCGGCGCCCGGCACGCCAGCACTATTCGAATATGTCCCGGCGCCGCCAGCCATTTGCCACACCGACGGCACGGCGCCGGTGGCAAAGTCAACGAACAGTGTCACAGTCCCAGAATCATTTCCGAGGACATCGGCGACCACAGCAGTGCTTCCGAACGTGGATCCGTCGTTGCTTAGAGACAGGACGAGCGACGTGGTGCCGACCGCGACGTTGCGATATTTGATTTCGATCTGGGCGCCGCCGTAGCCGGTGAAATCCGACAGGGTGACGGTGCCGACCGCAGAATCAGTGAACGCAGTATGTCCCCAGGCCTTCGGTGATACGCGCGGCGCACCATCGTCGCCGTTCGCAATTGCGATAGGGTTTTCGACGACCAGCAGCGCCTTTGCGGATGTCCACGGCTCACCTGGTAGATAGTCGTTCAGATCTGGTGTTGTCCACGCCATTAGCCAATCCTCGCCTGAAATGCCACGATGTCAGACGCCGGGTTGCTCCGACCCGGTGCTGGTGCATGGCGCCACATTGCCGCCTTGCCAGAATCGGGCAGCTCAGGCCAGATCGCCGGACCGATGTATGGTCGCCGACCGCGAAACAAGCAGCGCACCTCTGCAGACGGGGGGATCGGGCAATCACCGCCAGACCAAGGCGACAGCGGGCCAAATACGTAATCCGGCAACCCGCTAACCCAATCCGGGCGGGTTTCGACCGGGTTGCCATTCAAGCGGTGTCCGAGTTCGCCTTCTTCGTACTGGTGGTTGTTTGTCGTGTTGTACCAAACGTTTGTCTGTATCATTGCAAAAGATAAGGCTCCGTTCCGTCAGGCATTAGCCCGGTATTTTCAGCGATCCAACATCCGTTTAGGCGCTCTTCGGCAGTCGCCAGCGAGTAAATGGGCGCGGTGTTTTCCATGATTATAGCGAACTTGCCGACGTATAGATAGGACTGCATTTCGACCTGCAATTTCTCACCCGCTTTCGTCTCGGTGGCGTCGATCACCTGCCAACGCTTGGACACGCGGTTGCCCTCGGTATCCAACTGGTGGCGGGTTTCCAGATCGATCACGTCGCCGATCGAGGCGTCCCGGTCTTTGGCGTCCACTGTCACCGTCGCGTATTCGGGCGGCAGGCGGTAGCGTAGCAGCTGAGACGCGCCCACAAGCAACGCATTGCCGAACGTCTGCAGCCACCGCGAATAGATGACGTTTTCTACGATTTCGCCCCCGGCCGCCTCGGCAAGCTCAACTTCGCCGTCTATGCGGACGCGCCGGTTTTCGTAATTTTTGACATCATCCTGGGCGGCGAACGGGTCGCGCGGCTTGAAAAATATGCTGACACGGGTCAGCCGATCGTCCGGTTTCACGGTCTTGCTGTAGGTCTTTTGCAGCACGTTTTCGGCATCCGTCCAGACCACGGGGGTTTGCCCGGGCGGCCTGACGGCCAGCAATGGGATGCGCTGCAAACGTTCATCCCACCAGATCGAAAACAGACCGTCGCGGCAAAGTTCGCCTAGCAGATCCTCGACCGCTTCGGATTCGGGAATTGTCGCGCTAACCTTGATGGTAGACAGGTAGCTTTGCCCCTCATCGTCCCACTGGCCGCCGGTGTTCACATAGCTGTTATCGACTTCGGTGTGATTTTTCAGCAGATCTTCGGCGACCTCATACGGGCGGATGTTCACATACCGGCCAACCCGCTGCACGGCGTCATTTTCCGAGTGTTCCGCCGGTGCGGTGCCAAGCCGGGCGCGGCGTACCCCGGTCAGCGTCAAATCCGGCTCCGTCCCGGAATAGCCGGTATACTCGATGATTTCGTCGTCAATGGCGATAAATTTTGTGGCGCCGGTGTTGCCGTATGCCGCGGTCAGCTGCGCTTCAAGGCACGTCACCGGAATGACCTGCGTGGACGCGTCAATATCTGCGGCCAGATCAATCTGTGATACCGCCGGGAATTTTGCCTTGCGGCGGCGCGCTTTATCCAGAGGGTCGCGCCCGGTGATCGTCACCCTGCCGTTGGCGTCCGGGCCGCTTACATTTTCCAGATCATACAGGCGCACCTGCATAGCTGACAACGCCTGCCCCTTGTAGCCCTCATAGACCCGGATCTTGATATTCGGATAAAACGGGTTGCGAACCGTCCACAGTGCCCAGAAACCCGGACGCTTGGCGGGCGCTGTGCGGTCGGCCAGGTAAAAATCACCGACGTGATCGTCCCACGGGATATCCTGCATCTGGATCCGCACCGATGCGCGCGTACCCAGTGGGCTTTCACCCTTGCGGTTCGCACCGATATTGATCCGACTGGACGTTGCCGACACGCTGCGCACCATCGGGATGCAGTTCGTCGCGATGTTGTTCGCGTCGGTCTCCTCATAGACCCAACGCAATTGATCTTGAGGGCGACTGAACCGCCACTTGATCGACCCCGTGCCGTTATAGTTCGGCGTGTCTAGGCAGGTCCAATAAACGTTGTAGCACTTCGGGGTGCCCGTCGCAGTGCAAGGCGCCACGCCGAAGCGATTGACGCAGCGCGGCTGCTCAATTTCGACAATCTGAACCGTCTCGCGGCCGTATGCGGATTCGTCAGCCAAGGTCTTGCCTATATCCCATCAGATCCAGCGTCACGCTGCCGGATATTTGCTTGTTCGGACGGTCGCGCGACATGCGGACCAATGACGACGACCATGCATAGGCCACCTCGTTCGGATAATCTCCCGGTCGGGTGGCAATGAAAAACAGCGCATCCTCACCATTGGCATACGCCTTGAACGTGGCAAAATCTCCTGTCCGAAACGCTTCGGACAGGTTGTCGATCTGTACTTGGAATTCCAGACCGTCACTGACTACTGTGCGCCCGACCAATAGCCCGGTGTCGCTCATATTGTCGGCAAACGTGATCCTGTCGCCTTCGGTGATCGGCGTGCCGGTCCAGACCGATTTTTGCGGCCATTCCATGATCGGGCCGCCCGCGATGCTGGCGATAGTCGGTTCGCTGTCGGCGCTGTTGATCAGCACTCGGTAGCCGTCAAACGTTTCCTGTTCAAACAGGCACAGGATCGCGCTGTCGTCGGTCGGTGTCAGATTAGCAAGGCCGGCTACGGTGTCCCATGTAGACCCCGCGTCCGATGTGGTCTGTATCGTTATGTCGGCGTTCTGTGTGCCGAGGTCGTGCGCCGCGATGCCGACATAACCGACAGCCCGTGGTAAATTGAAGATGGTGGACCAGTTGGCGGGCAACGCGGTCGGGCGCCAGGCGCTATCAACGCGCACGTTGCCCGCATTAAGTGCAGCAAATCCACTCGCCTCAGTCGATGCGACAGCGTTTGCCGCGCCGCGCCGCCGGTGTGCAATGCGCGGGTGGTTCAGATCGTAAGCGAGACCTGTAAACCCGGTTTGGATGTAAACGCTCATTGCGCAAGGATCCCCTCAATTCGCCCGCCGTCTCGGACAGCATCGTTGATGCGTTCGATCAGCGCAATGCCGCTTTCCCGGCTGAACGTGTCGCCTTGAAAGTCGATCACGATGTTTTGCCCGGGCTGCTGTGGTGCGGTGGCACCCGCCGCCGGTGTGGTTGCGCCCACGCCGCCCCCGCCGTTGTCGGACACGCTCTTGATGTTCGCCACCTGTGCCAAGCCGGACGCCAGCGTCGAGGTGGCCAGCGCCGTACGCAGGAACGGTCGCCCAATCAGTGATGGGTCGGCCAGCACTTCGGTGAAGGCGCGGTAGCTGTTGATCAGGCCTTGCGCGACGCTGAACGCCTTGGAGATTTTCAACAGTTTGCCGCTACCAGCCTTAAACGTCGTGGCGAGATTGCCGAACAGCGTCCCGTAGCTGTTCAATGTCTGCGATTGCTCGGTGCTGCGGATTTCGGCAAGCCGCCGCTGATATTCCTCTTCAAGACGCAACTTGGCCGCGTTCACCCCGCCGATCGCCTCCAATTCCTGATCGGTTGCGGATTTCAACGCTTCAAGATTTTCCTCCCGCCATGTTTCCAGCAACTCGCGTTCCGTCATCAGACCCTGCTGCAATGCTTCCAGGCGGGCGGCAATCTCATCCGCACCACCGCCGCCGGGTAGAATCGGCAGGTCCTCGGGCGGGTCTCCGCTGTCACCATCAGTTCCCGGAAGCGTCGGGCGATCTGCCGCGCCAAGTTGAAGATTCGCGACCGTCAATCGCGCATTTGCAAGATCCCCTGTAGCCTGCGTCAATTGGGTCAAAAGGCGGTGTTCTTTTGCGCTCGCCTTGGCTTGTTCTTCCATCGTCAAGTTGCGCAAATGGCCGTTTTTCACCATGTCGCCAATTCGCACTGCTTCGGCACGGTGCAGAGCAAGCTCCGCCTCGGCGGCGGCAAGCGCGGCCTCAGCCTGCGTTTTCAAGTCCTGCGCATAGCCCAAAGCTTCCGAGGCTGCCGACGGTGCGCCGGTTTGACTAAACGTCCCCAGCGCAGTGTTCAGGTTTTCTTGCGCCTGTTTCGCCGCTTCCGCACTTGTCGATACATCGTTCAGCCGACCACGCCATGTTGAAATTCCCACCAATGCTGCCGCCAGAGCACCGGCAACCAGCGTCAAGGGGCCGCCCACGGCGGCCACGGCAACAGCAAGACCACCAAACGCAACGGTTAAAACTTCAACGTTTTGCGATGCGATCACAAACGCCTCTGCTGCCCCGGCGGTGAAATTCGCCAGACCCTCAAACGCGCCCGCTACGGCGTCGATAAATTCGGGTTTTAGGATCACGTCGACCAGGTTGCCGAATGCTTTCGACAAGCGTTCAACCGCGGCGGCAAGCGTCGTTCTGGCGAGCACGTTGAACCGCTCCGCAACCTCTTCAAGCGCGGGGGCAACCTCAGCAGCAAGGCGCAGTTTCAGGCTGTCGAGAGTTAGCGTAATCGTTTGGAGCGCGGTGTGGGCGCGGCTGGCGCTGGCGATGACCGAATCGTCGATAATCTGGCCCGCCTCCTGCGCGGCGTTTCCAAAGCGCAGCATTTCCGCGCCACCATTGCGCAGCAGTGGCAGGAGGGACGTGGCCTCGGACGACAAGGCCTCCATAAAAAACGTCATCTGTGCTTGACTGGCGCCCGCTTTTTCCAAGGACGAAACGTAAAGCTGCAACGCCTGCGGACCGGACAGGTTTTTGAAGTCTTCGGCAGTCACGTTGACCAGCGGCCCGATCTTTTCGAAGAAATCCGCCATCGGGCCGCCGCCGGTGACAAGGAAGTCGCCCACCCTGTCGTTCACATCCTGCAGGATGTCGGACATTCTTTCCATGTCAACGCCGACGGAACGCGCCCCGGCCGCCATTCTCTGGAAGTCCCGCGGCGTGCTGTTCGCCCGCTTTGCCAAGACGTCGATCTGTTTCGCCAGACCCACACCCTGCGCCGTCAGCACGGCAAGGCCACCAGCCGCCGCCACAGCAGCCCCGGCAGCGGCGACAGCGAACCCTTTGATATTCCGCCCGGCGCGGTCCAATGCGCGGTCCAGCTGTGAAGTGTCGCCGCCAATGATGACTTTAAGCGGTTTCAGGGCCATTCTTTTTCGCCTCTCGTTTTGCCCGGGCTTTCGCGGCCTCTTCCTTGATGGCCTCCAAATCGCCCTCGGTCAAGTTCCCGGCGTAATCTGTCGGCGCGTGCGGGCGGCGCGTTTCGAATTCGAGAATGAATTCGGCCATGGTCATTTGCCAGATTTCGGACGGGGCCAATTCCCAGCCCCGCGCCGCCATATACATGACGTTGAAGTCTAGGTCTTCTTGCGGCGCCCCGGCTTCGACTTCTTTTTCTTCGGCGCGGGGGCTGCGGGCTTTTTTCCGAGGTCCACCGACGGAATGACGGCCTGCACATACGCCAGCTGAAATTCGACAACTTCCGATGCGCCAGAGGTCAGGAACTCGTAGCTTTCCTCTTCGGTGATCGACACGCCAGCCGCGCCCAAGAATGCGCGATGGACAATCACCAGATCGCACGGATCGACGCCGCCGTGGAAGCATTCGCTGGCAAGCTGCACGTTGTTCAGACCGTGCGATTTGATGCTGCGAAGAATGGAAAGGCTGGGCGTCATGGTGTACACCTCGCCTTTCCATTTCAGTTCGATTTCACGAAATACGCCGCCCATCAGACAACCGGCGCCTTGGTGATTTCGCCAACGGATTGCAGGGTGCCGCTGATCGTGCTTTCTCCATCATACGGCGCGCCGATGCTGAAACCAGCCTGAAACTGCCAGGTTCCGGTCAGCGTGAACAGATCCGAAACGGTGATCGTGAAAGTGTCCTGCGCGCCGCTGAACGCCATGTCCGACAGGGTGGTGTTTTTGATCACGCCGTCGATCGCAAGCGTCACGTTGTTGGTGTTGAACACACCGTCGAGCGTGGTCGTCCAGCCGGAATCGCCCGAGGTGGTGACGTCCACAAGCTCGCCGTTGAAGTTCACCGTTTTGGTGCGCAGTTCGTCTTCGATTGTTACGGCGTTCTTGTCGATGGTGACAAGGCGCCCATTGAAAGCTGCCATGATGTGGCCCCCTTATGCCGCCGCGCCATCGCGCAGCATGTTGAAATTCACGGTGAACAGGCATCTGTCGCCGTCGTCACGTCCGATGAAAGTCACGTCGGAAATCGCGACCCACGTCAGGATAGTAGCATCTTCGACCGCAGATTGCAGGTCATTTACGAGCGCCTCGTATGCTTCGTTCGCTTTTTGCCACCCCGAGACATACGAGGCGGACCGGACGCGTACCTGGATCGACGGATTGCGCAGATCGGCAAGAATGTTTTGCGCGCCGCCCGTGTCGTAAACGGTCACGCAGTTCACTGGCCCGTCGGCCGCCAGCGGTTCGCGACCCACATACGTTGACCAGTCGTCCGCGCCGCCGAATGCGCCGAACCCGGCCAGCGCCGACAGTGTCAGAGCGGTATCGTGCGCGGGCGTCCTCATTAAAGCGTAACGCCCGGGTTTTGTGGATTGAATTGCAAGGTGCTGGCGTCGCTGGCCAATCCTAGCAAAATGACGTCTTCGCCGACGCCGAGATCGGCCTCGGGCTGCACGCCCCCGGCGGTCTCCGAAAGATAATAGCGCGCCCCGGCGGTCAGCACCGCGCCCAGCGCGACGTCGCCCCGCTGCAGAACGGTGATCGGCTGGCCGTCTGACGCGCCATTCAAAGCGAGATAAACGACAGTCACACCGGCAGGCATGGCATCGGAATCGGCAAGCTTATATTTGCTATCGGTCGGATCCAGATAGACGATGTTCCCGGCGACAATTGTCGCGCCGGATGTGCCGGCCTTCTGGATTGTGCCAGTTCCGGCAATGACGCTTGCGGGGGTGATTGTAATGTCGACCATGGTCAGACTCCGTTGATTGCTTCTTCAAGATAGGCTTCCACGATGTCGCGGACCTCTTCGGCATTCTCATTCACGGCGCGTTCCAGGAACTTCGGCCCGCCGGGATTCCAGTATGTTCCGAGGCCAGACGGGCGCGGCTCGCCCTTCAAAACCTGCTCCATATTCTCATGGACAAACAGGGCATATGCCGCGGTGTGGCCGACCTCTGCGCCAAGCTGCGTCCTTTGCGTGTATGCAGAGCCTTTGAGGTTCCCATACTCGACGGGAGTGTTTTCCTGTGACGCCCGCTGGATCACAAGGCCGCCCGCGAACGATGCGCGGCGCACCGCCACCGGGGCCGTTTTGGCGATCTTTTGCAGCTGGCGGTTCAGGTCGTCCAGCCCTTCAACCTCAATTCCTACAGCCATAATTTGATAAGCTCCTGACCGGCTTTCAGCGACGGGCTGGAACCGCGCTGGCGGATCTCTATGGCCTCGTCCACAGTTGCGGCGCCAAGCCCGATCTTTCCGCCCACCCGGCAGTCGTATGCCGGATAAACGACTGACGACGACACGACCTCGCGGGCCTGCGTGTCGCGAAACAATTCGGCCTTGTCTTGCCAGCGACATTTGATCGCCACACCCGGGCCCCATGACAGATCGCCGAACCCATCCTGCCCGAGCGGCGGATAATAGATCGCATCCTGGTTCATGTTCCGGGTGTAGATGGTCATCAGAAAAGCGCCTCCACCGTGGCAGGCGGGCGCCCGAGGCGCGCAAGACATCCGTCAGTGTCCAGCATCAAAGCTTGCTGGCCGTAGTGCGTGGCCTTCAATCCCTCGCCACTCAGTGACGATTTTGCATAGCTTTCAGACGCATCGCCCATCTTGAAGCTGGCCAGCGACCCGGACCCTGACCCGCTGGCCCCGTTTGTGCTTGCGATCAGGTGGCAGGCTAACCATTTGATGATCGCCGTTTGGCGCGCATCGGAATACGCCGAAACGCAGCCCTCGGCAATGAGGGCTGCATCCGCAATGATTGCGTCAACCACGGTCTCCGAAAAATCGGTTGCCGTGAGCGCAATGACTTCACTTGCCGTTGGCAGTGTCGGCATTCTTCGAACCTTTCGCGCCAGGCGACGGCATGCCACCAGCCGGTGCTTTCAGCTTGGTCAGTTCGGCTTCGGCCGCAGCCAATTTCTCTTTGACCTCCCCCAGTTCCTTCTGCGCTTCGTCGGCGGCGGCCTTGTACAGATCGCGACCTTTCTCGGCCTCGGCCAGAGTGGAAGCATCTGCCGAAACGCCGACCGGGGCCGATGCCAGCTGCAGGCGATCGGGCATCGCCTGCAGCATTTTCTCGGTTCCCATAAACGTATCGCCGTCGGGCTGGCCAGGGCCGTATTTCTTGCCATTGACCGTGTGGTGGCGACGCGTCACGCGTAGTTTGATCTTTTTGGAATCAGACATTATGCGGTGCTCCCGTGGCAAGTGCCGCAACGGCCGTCATAGTCCGATTTCAGACGCGGCGCCCATGCGGCATAGGTCTTGAAGTTGTTGGTAAAACCGGACCCAGATTGCCACTGAACGGTGGTCACGTCGGCAGCCACAGCCAGATCGATAACGCGGCGGTTCATTTCCTGCAGGATCACGTTGCCGTCGGTCAGCACGTCGGAAACGCGAACCCGGGCAATGCTGTCCTCGTCCTGAACGCGTTCCATCAGCGTTTTGTCGGAGAACTCTTTGAAATCCTCGCGGAAACGCGACGCATAGACGCCTGGGATGTACAGGTTGAATGGGCCGTAAGACCGCTGGTTAGTTTCGAGCGCCTGCACCATTGCCAGGATCTCGGTGAAGATCGTTTCGGGCGTCACAAGCGCGGACGACCAATCCGAGATCGTGTAGGTTTCGCGATCTGCAAAAGTGGTCAGGCCGGGAATGCTGTAGCTGGTGCCCGCGCTGTTCGACGCGCCGATGTTTGCGCCAAAGAACACCATGCTTTCCGACTTGCGCGCAACGGCCCGGGCCGCCTCGGTGCCAGTGGTCACGTCCAGGGACGCGCCGCGCTGACGGGAGGCCAGCAGCATCCGTTCGCCGATGGTGAAATCTTTCTGGATGATCGGGATCGGCACGCCATTCAGGCCGAACGCTTGGCGATCTTTGTTGTTGACCGTTTCGCCATCCATGGTGATTTCGGCGTCGGTGATTTCCGATCCGGTTTCCCATTCGCTGATGATCGTGCCCAGCCCGCCGACGTTGTAAGTCAGGTCAGCGGATTGCAGATCGTCAACGATAACCAGGCGTTCGCGGGCGGCTTCGATGATCTGATCTTCAAGATCGATCCATTCGTCCTTGCGCAGCGTGGCGTTCGTGTTGATCGGGCGTTCGGCGTAGACGGGGTTTCCGCCTTCGTCCAGCTGCCCGGTGTTGACAGTAACCACCGGATGACCAGCGTAACGGCCATTGGTGGCGATGTACGGGCGCTTTGCGAGAACGTCGTTTTCGCCGCCCGCCATGCCCGAATTCATGAAGCTTTCAAAAGACATGCTGCCTCTCCTTATGCCGGTGCGGTGCGCTGCGCCGGGATGATTTCGACTTTGATACGAACGGCAGTTCCGCCGCCCGAGTTGTCCACGGCTTCCAGCGCCTGCGCAACGACGACGTCATCAAGGCCGGCGATTGCCAGCGTACCGTCACCGGCCGAGGCCAGATAGGCGTTCTGCGTGATGGCGGTCGCCCCGGCGGCCACAAGGGCGTAGACGGATGAGCCGGGCGCATAGGTTTTGTAGATGCACTGGTCGCCAATGGCGTAGTTGTCATCGATGCCGCGCCCGGTCAGACCGTATTCCTGCGCGATTGCCGGTGCTGCGGTCTCGCCCGCGACATTGTGGGGGCGAACACCGGTTGCGGTGCGGGTCAGGAGCATGCCGGGGGTGACGACAGCGTCGGTTACGGTCGCCTCGTTCTGGATCCCGTAGCCGTAAAGCTCGATCACCTTTGGGGTGGTTGCGGACGTCATGTCTTACGCCTCCTTTTTCTTGCCGCCGAGAACGCCGCGCAGCGGCATCGGCTGGACGTTGTTGTCGATGGCGTCCGAGTTCGTCGCGAAACCACCAGCGCCCGAGTAGTCCACCGGGCGGATCATCTGTTCGACCGCTTCCAGCTGTTCGACGCTCATCGCATTCATCTGGTCCTCGGTCAGCTTATTGGCGGAGTTGGTCGCCAGCTTGCCCAGAACTTCGATCCGGCGAATTTCGCTCTTCACGCCTTCGGCGACGCCGTTTGCGATCAGCTTGTTGATGTCGGCTTCGGTCATCACCTTGGGCGCGTCACCCTTGTTCTTTTCGCTCTGTGCCATCAGCGGCATGTCCTCTTCTTCGCCCGGCATGTCTTCCATGCCTTCCGGCTCTTCCATTTCGCCACCCATGTTCCCAAGGGCGCCAATGAAAGCGGCCATGACCTCGCGGTCGGCGGGGTCCATCTTCTGGATGGCCGCGAGTTGCTTGGCGTCGATCATGTTGGCTTTCACCAGACCTTCCGCCTCTTTCAGAATGTCCATGCCTTGATCCTCTTCGCATTGACAGTTGCTTTTGAGGCCAAGGGCTTTCGCCAGCGTGACCATCGCTTCATTTACCTTCATGGCAAACGATCCTTTCTTGCTGTTGACCCGCGTGCCGCAGCCGTCTTGAACGCTGCATGCGCCAATCTCCCCCGGCAAAAGGGCCAAATGATCCGGGCGGATATTGCGATGAATGGATGAATACGGCGCGCCGTTGTAATCCCCGGCCCGCATTTCATCGTCCGAAAAATAGCCGGTCGAGACTTCGACAATCTCACCGGCTTCGAGCTGCGTGATCAGGTCGCCATAGCCGAGGCGCCGCGATTTTTCGGTGTTGATCCAGGCGTCGGCCTTCAACTTGCCGTCCACAACGCGCGCATTGAAGATCGTGCCGATCGTGTTCCGCTCGATAACGTCCGGGCGGTTCGCGCTGATATACGCCCCGTTTTCCTGTGGATGCAGGACAGGGATCGGGCGGCCGTTCCACGCTTCGGGGTATTTTCCGAACTCTGCGGCAGGGACCAGGGCGTCATTCAGAACGCCTTCGCAGATCATCACCACCGGCACGACGAGATGTTCGACGCCTTCGAACACGTCCCGACGAACGCCGTCCGGGGCGGATTGGAAATTTGCAGTGATTGTGTGCAGCGTCATTTCGTGCCCGTGTCAGAACGTTTTGCAAATTTATAACATGGAATATGCAAATCGCAAACTGTCAATTCTCTGCCGGAAGCTCCCAGCAAATGATTCGGATATTGGATGTATACGTGCCGCTTCCCGCTGTCTGCTGGACGCGCAACAGGGACGATCCGGCGGGAAACATTTTGAAAACATCTTCGCTATCCGTCCCGCCGCTATCAATCCCGCTACCCTGCCCGAGGCCGTTGTCGATAAATCCATTCGTGCGGACGGTCAATGCTCCGACAGGGGTTACGCCGCCAAAGATTTGCGTTTGGACAGTTTGTCCGGCGCCCGCCCGCAAAGTTGTTCGCAGCGCAGGGGTGCCGCCGGTATAACCTCCCGCCGACGAAACAACATCGACGTTGTAGGCGCCTTCGGTTAGCGTCAGATCCCTCCGATACAGCACAAAAACGCGACCCACCGGAACCGTAAAGCCGTAATAATACGTCGATAGTTCGGGAATCCCGGTTGTGCGCAGCGTGATCTGTTCAGCCCCGTTGCTTGCGGTCTGCCAAAACGTATCGAATTGGCGCTGAAATGAAATCCATTCGCGCACTGTCTGCGTATTGAATGGCGGGTATTCCAGTGCCATTCAATTGATCCCCCAGAGCATTGCGAAAAGTAACGGCGCGACGAGCGCAGCGCCAGCAATCGCAAGGCGCCCCCAGTCGCCACCATTGACCCGATCACCGGCAGCCTGCGCAGTTTTCAGGAAGCCCCAGATCACAAACACGGCAAACAAAAAGCCCCAGATCATCGCAAATTCACCTCTCTCGGATTCTTGACCACCGGCAGCCATGTGCAGCGGCAGTTCGGGTGCACCGGCAGCATACCGCGCGCCTCCCGGATCGTGAAAGTTTTTTCCGCAAGCGCCTGGCATTCCTGACAGACCTTGTCGTCCTGTGCCGTGGTGAATTCCGCCTCTAACGATACGCCTTCGGCCTCGGCCTCATCAAAAACGTTCAGGCTCGCTTCGGCGTGGGCGGCCACAACTTCTGTCCGGGCCAGCATCCGAGCCCGGACGATGCCGATCTTTTCGACCCGATCCACCAGAGCGCGGGCGATATCCATTGGGCCTTTACCCTCTGATAGACCGGCGGCGAGCGTACGGCTGATCTGCTTGTCCATTTCCGCAGTGATGCCGCGCAGGTCGTTGAACGTCCGGGTGTAGGCGAGCCCGACCCGATCTGCATGGAACGGTCGCGTGAATGCCGTCTCAACCCATTCCGGCGCAACCTGTGCGCCTTCGGCCCGCATCCGGGACGCCGACTGTGCGATGCCTTTCTGGTACGCGCTGCGGATATACACGTTTGTCCAGGCGCGTTGGCCCGCTTGCTGCATCGTCTCGCCACGGCGGATTTCCAGAACGCCAGCATTAACCTGCTGTTGCAGCCACTCCATGAACGCCGCGACTTTCTGGTCGGATCTGGCGAATTCGAATTCACCCCGGTTCGTTTTCAGGCCGAACCCGTCATCCTGTCCGACGCGTTTCCTGATCTCTTTCGCAATGGCCCGGAACCGACGGGCCAAGTCCGCCTCAAACTGCTGACGCAGCGTGGTGGTCTGCGTCGGGTCGTATCGGCGCGCCGCGTTGGTGGTGATTTGATCGCACGCCTTACACATCAAGCGGCTCGTCTTCGCTGAATCCGGGCAACGCCCCCTCATAACCCAGCCCCTTGCGGAACTCGGCAGGACTCACCAGCAATTCGGAACCCGGCGCATTGGCATAGGTCGCGATGGCCTGAGCATTCTTGAACGCGATTTCAGCGCGCCCCGCCTCGCCCAGTGTGTCGTTCTCGGGCCACTCGATGCCCTCATAACCGGCGGGCAGGACGCCCAGCGCGGACAGGCGGGAAATCGTCGCCTCGGCGATGGACGGACCGGCGTATTGCTCGCGCCGCTCCTCGACGCGGCCGGTGAAATTGTTTTCGTCCTGCTGCGACGACAGTTCGCCACGCTCCGAACCAATCAGGATACGGGCTGGGATGCCTTCCGAACCGCCGATAACCTTCAAATTCCAATCGATCAAATTTGACGGATCGGCACCTTGCAGACCCGGGGCGATGTTCTGGGCGTCCACGCCGCGCGTTCTCAGCCAACGGGTCAGGCCGTTCTGCATTTCATCGATCTGGGATTTTAGCGCGGCGGCTTCCGCCGGATCCCACTGGACGTCAAGTTCAGCTTTCAGGTGCATGATCATCGCCGCATTCTGCCAGTACATTTCAGCACCGGCACCCAGCAGCTTATCCAGATCCTGCAAACGGTTCCAGACGCGTTCAAGCCGCGGCGTCCCGATGCTTTCATCTTCAAGCGCCCGCTCAGCAAAATGGATCACGCGCGAATGGTGAACGGTGATCGACTTTTGGCCTGCGCCCGATCCCGTCCAGTTGACGCCGGTAGTCAGCCGATACAGTTCAGGCTTGCCGAACCGGGGCGATTGCGGGTTATCATTCCATCTGGTGATCTGTGCTGTGCGCTCCGAATGTGGCTGCACGTACAGCAAATTGAACCCCGTCCCCCGCACCGGCTGATCCATGGGCTGACCACCATCGAGGCCCAGCAGCAGCACGCCATAGTGTCCAAGGTTGCCCAGCCGGTCGCCGCGGTGCATCGCGCGCCAGAGGTTCAGCTTCTTGTCCAGATCGGCAAAGGCTTGGACGAATTCGCCAGACCCCTTGACCTTGGGCGCCTCGCGCCATGTCGCATCCGGGTAGGCATCGACCACACGGGCCGCAATGTCCTGTCGCAGATAGGCGTTGACGTAATCTTGCGGATCGAGGTTGCGCACATAACCAAACGTTGCGTAAAGATCTCGCTCCCCGCCGTGGGTCACACCGGCCAGATTTGACAGGCGATTGCGCGACACCAGTTCGCTATTCACACGGACTGTTCCGGTCTTCGGTTCGTCTGTCACCATGTCACCTTCGTTTTATCAGCAGCGGTTGCGGGCTTGATGATAGCATAATCAATCGCATCAATCATTACATCAGTTTGGTCGTCGAATCTATGGCTGTCGTCGGCGGTGAAACTGGCCACCTCTGCCACGAACTCGAAATTCTGCGGATCGTCAAGCGGCAGCACCACCTTACCCGCCGCCTGATGGCCCTGGGCGTCCAGCGCGCGGGTCAGCTTGTCGCGTTCGCGCGGGACCGGCGTTATCCGCAACGGCAGTTTGCCCTGCACTTCCTGAATCAGACCGGTACCACTCACCTTGTCTTCGACCAGCACCGCCCGCAGGTTGCCCGCTAAACCGCTATTTTTCTCCCAACAGGCGTTCACGAATGACGTAAAATCCCGCCGTAGCTGGGGCGCTTCCATTCGGGCGCGCTGATAGTTCAGGCGATAGATACGGCCCTCAAACACGCCCCATTCCGCAAACACGGTCCAATCGTTCCAAGTGTTCGTTTTCTGCGCGGTGTCTGCCGTGATGAATCGATATTCCCACTTGCGGGGTAGCGGTAGGTCGGCGCCGCCATCTTCATCACCAAAATACAGAAAGCCGCCCTCGGTGAAAATCCCGCCATCCAGCTTGTTCGGCGCCTGCATGTATTGGCTCAAAAACGTGTAAGGGTGCGCCTCGCGCAACGCCAGCAGGTCGGCAATGCTTTCCTTGGCGGGCCAGTAGCTCCACAACCCGTCAACAGGGTCATGCCC
>Ga0209578_10000655_pt1 | contig 39655 bp, 51 predicted proteins | sample tdAd472_FD_187127 | JGI IMG/M metagenome (GOLD analysis project Ga0209578, IMG submission 187127) | Marine sediment microbial communities from the Atlantic coast under amendment with organic carbon and nitrate - tdAd47.2 (SPAdes)... | ecosystem: Environmental > Aquatic > Marine > Coastal >...
GCCGGATCGCGTTTTTGGCATGTTTGACTATATCACCACACCGGATTTTTCAGCCTTCAAAGGCGACCACTTGGGCAATGCGTTGAAGTGGACGTTCATGTTTTTCATTATCGGAACCTTGGAATCTGAGAAGCGTCAAAAGGTTTAATAACCTGGAAAGACCCTTAAAAACCCTTAGAACATGCCCACTTCCAAGGGTTTCCAATTATCAGACCCCGGAGGCCGAGGTTTCATAACTTTTGGGCTCTGCCCCCGGAAAATGGCAAAGGTTTGATAAACTTTCGGGGGTCATGAAGGCGGTCTGCAGGGTTGTTGCAGGCATTCTGCCAGCTATCTGCACCCAGGCGCTGATCTCGTGCTCTATGGCCTGGATTTGGGCCGCAAATCGGGGTTCCAGGGCGATGCGGGTGGATATCAGCTTAGTGGCGTGGTGGGAGGAGTGGGCGTGCATGCCGAATCGCTCGGCGGTATAGGTGTGGCCTCTTTCGGTGTGTTTGGCGATCAGATACATTGCCACCTGGCGGGGGACACATATGTGGGCCAGTTTGGTGTTGCGGAATACCTCACAGGGGGCCAATCCGAAGTGTTCAGAGACGGTATTGATGATCTTTTCTGTTAGATATTTGACCATTTCAAAGAAAAAGCCGAGCTGTTTTGCTCGGCTTTGGTTTGCCAAAATTGTCTTTTAATCATCTCTTTTGCTGACCTCTGGGCTGCTTAGTTGCTCGCAGGCCGGACAGTGGCAGTCGGGGCAGTAAAGGAGGCCGTGATGTGGGCACATGCCCCAGTCTCCCCCGGTCATTTCGAACTCTTCAGAGCAGTTGTCGCATTCGGTTTGTTGGGAGGTGATCATAGGTCAAAAAAGGAGTTCGCCTTTGGTGTGCCAGCCAGCCGTTTTTGGGGCTGGTGTTCGCTTGGGGAGAACCCATCCTTGGAAGCCTGCTACATGCTCTGGAAATATGTCCAAATTTGCCCCTGGGCGAGTGCATAAAATGAAGGGGAGCATCTGATCTTTTGGGGCGAATTGCCGCCCGTCTGCGGTCTCTCCGTGGTGCATGGTCCAGCCGGAAATCACTCGCCCTTGTCCACCGTGGCAGTAGACGCCCATTTTCCACCCGTAAATGTTAAAATTCGTGAACCTCATGTTGTTTCCGGAGAAGAATCCCAATGCCTGCCTCAGAGCGTTTGAATGTGGCCCTTCGAACTGGATATCATCGAACACTGGGTCCGCTAAATAGACGTTTCCATCGGTGGATTGAACGGCTGAAAACGGGTAGTCGCGAGCCCGCAATGGAGGCGCATGTTTGATGGCCATTTGGATGTAGCTACTCAACCGTCCTTGGTGCTGTTGAATGTTGCAAGCACTCATCCAAAAACGGTCCTGATTTTGAGCCAAATACACCGGCAAAGATCCATTGTGCGCCACCAAGATCAGGTTTTTGATACTTTGCTCAAATGGCCTGACAATCATGTCACCTGAACTCGTCGTGACAGTGGTTGTGGGCTCCACGTAGATCCCGACTGGAGCCATGGTTGCGACCCCATAGGCAACGTCATCAATCAGGACTCGATCGCCGTCTCCATAGAACCGTAAAATGCTCCCCCAGCGAGCTGGACATGTGACTTCAAAACGGCCTGGCAATCGCACTGTGTTGTGGAAAAAATACTCTGGCTCGATGCACAAAATTCGGATGAGCGGCATGGCTGAAGTTCCCAGCCAACCTGGCCCCGATGGGCTGCTGACTTGATCACTCCAAAACGCCTCTTTTTTAAACCAATATTCAGCTTGAATTGCCTGGCCTTTGGCGATGATTTCTTCCCATTCGTCGTCGGCGAAATCGTCGCCGTCGTCATCCATCAAAACGAAGGTGAACTTAGCCGATTCATCCTTGGATTTTGGTTCGTTTTCCAGCGCGTTTATCCGTGCTTCGACGCCTTCCAGGAAACCGCTTGGCACGTCCGGTTTTTGCTCCAGAGCTCGGACCCTATCGGAGAGTGTGACAAGGGCTTTGAGTTCGTCCAAAATGCTACTCAATTCTGATGCCTGGACGCTGGCAAGTGTGAGAATGAATGTGAGTATGTAGATGAGATTTTTCATAGTCGTTCTAGGGGTTAAAAAAGTTCCTTTTGTTCTTGTTCTTCGCGGTCTAATTCCCAGTCGATGACCTTTTCATTACGCTCGATGTATTCGGCGACATCGGGCCATTGTGGGAGCCAGTTTTGGCCGCGCAACCAGTCCAGATAGGATGCTGGGACATCGCGCATGGGTTTGCCTTTGTGGCGGCCAAATGGGAAAGGTGAATCGTCACTTAAAAGGGTCATTGCTTGGTCCTTTTTTCTTCCGTTTCACCGGTAAGTAACGTTTCAACTCGATTCTTAATCCAGATACCTTGATGATCGGCTTTGTGTTGGATTTTAGGGAAAAGGCACAATACAAGAGCCATCAGCACTGCAAAAGCTACGCCAACAATCAAGAGAACCAACTTGAACAGGCTCATTGGAATTATGAAAAGTTCGTCCAGAATATTGGTCAATAGATGCATGTTAATCCTTCTTATACATGTCATCATAGCACCCGCTGCAGATCGTATCCTCTAGAGGGCAATCGCAGCCGCATTCTTCGCAGGTGCCACCTGCTTCGTGGCAGGAATCGCAGGTGCCCCGCAACTTTTGCCAGGCATCGATGGCACATTTGCAGACATTGCAAATGACACCCGATCCCTCGCATTCCGAACACGTCGTCGGTTCGTTGGGCAGCCATCCAGATCCTTCGCAAACTCGGCACTTCATAATTTGTTTTCCTTAATTTGTATTAAGTGGGTTGTGTCTTTTCCTGTCCATATGAGCGATGCGAGCACTGCGTCAAGGAGACGTTTATCAACAGAATTCTTTGCTTCACCATAGATCCAAGCCTCATCAGCACGCACACCCTGTATATCTCGCCAGTGCTTGACTTCTTTAAATTGATTTTTGTCAAAGCGAACCACGATCAAGAATTCTTTACCCCACTTCATAACAGAATCCAAAAGGCTAAGAATCCACCCGCCACCATGGCCGCCCCGAGAATGTTTTGAACCATCTCTGCATCCAGTTTGCAGACATCTTTAAACGTTGGTCGTTTGTAGCTCATACAGCCACCGCCTTTCTGTTGTTTTCGGCACATTCGAGACTTCCACGGGCCGCCACGGGGCGGTGTGTGGTGTCTTCGTCGATTGCTTGTTCGCGTTCGTTCCAGGGAGTGCCGGTGCCCCGTGCGATCGCTTCTTCGCCTCCTTCGTCCTGTTTGGATTCCTGGCGGTTGTTGTGGTAGCGGAGAGCTACCGTGATTTTGACGAGTTCGTGCTCGTCGCAGTCGTCGACATGCTTGCTGAACATGTGCTTGGCAATGCTCACCAGGTAGGGCTTGTCGACGCTTGCCTTGCCAGCCTCTTGTCGCAGGCGAAACCAAGCCCTACCGCGCGGCTGATACTCGGCGTTGATCTGGGCGTTGAGATCCGCCGGACGGCTGACCGCCCGGAAGGCCCCCAGCACCTTGTCCAACTGTCGATTCGTCAGATCCTTGCTGCTCACGGTCGTTCCAACGGGAGCCCCAAGTGCCTGAATCGTCAACTCTCGCCGCTGATCGTTCACCTCGCTTGTGTCGTATCCATGCGAGATCAACGTGCGGCGGGCCTTGGCCCACTCGCGCCAGTAGAGCTTGGTTTGCGCTGCTGTCATGCTTGTCCTTTCTGCCTGGTTCTGGAATTGGCTGGACAAACGAGGTTCCACAACCACCGCCACAAACGCACCGGCCACGATGCGCCTCCACGTTTGGGCTTGTGGTTGCTTGAATTGATATGCCGACGGACTGGTCGCACATACGTGCGCTTGGGCTCGGCTACCCACTTCGGATTGGCAATCATGCTGCACCCTCCTTTCTCATTTTGGGTTTGGGTTCGATGACAAACTTCTGATCGTCAACCAGGCGCACCCCGATGTTTTGCCACTCGCGCTTGTTGGTCTTCTTCATGTCGTTTTTGATCCGCTCCTTGTCGAGCGTTGGTTCGTGGCGTAGCAGCCCGGCCAGATTTGGCATGCTTTGGATTCGCTCCAACACCTTGCCCCATGTCCAGGAAGTCATGGGCTTGAGGACATCCGGAGTCTTGCGTAACTTGTAAAACGCCATTCCGGTTTCCCCCCGCTTCGCCTCCTTTGAATCGGATCCAAAAACTTTTGCCGGATACTTTTTGGCAAATCTCTCCGCTGCTTTCGTCTTATTGGATGCCGTTTTTTTAAGTCCATCCAGCAACGAGGCATATCGTTTTTGGACTCTGGCCAACTCGTTCTTCAAAAGGGTTTCCGCAAATTCCAATTGCTGCATTGCGATTGCGGCCTCATCCACCGCCTTTTTAAATTCATCAATCGTTTTCATTGTCTGTTTCGAATTCTGACTTCTTTGATTGCTTTGAGAAAATCCATATTAGAGAACCCCATAAGAATTGCTTTTTCTCTAAAATGATTCATTTCTCTGAAAGCGTTTCGGGTTATTAATCGTTGTTCATCCCATGTTGCGGGCATGATTTCTCCATGCTTAATTGGACCAGAGCAAACTCTTCGATCGTAAGATTCAGTAGCATCAAGGTATTGTACGGCGAGAATGCGCAATTCACGTTGGCCATCATCGGTCGACGGGTATCCAAAATACTCACGCTCGAATTGATCACTCATAACTGCGAAATATCCTCCTTCACATACTCCAGCGGCACCCCGCCGCTCAACCCATCCACCGGCACATAAGACTTCCCGAAATCCCCGTCATAAGCGCCGCCGATTGTCTTTGTGCACATGCACGTTCCAGCCTTTGGGTAATTGAACACAATGACAAAAGCCCCCACTGGCACCGCCTCGTTCCAGGCTTGCGTTGTTTGGTAGATCGTTGCCATATCAGGTCCACTCCTTTTCTGGGTTGCTGTTGCTTTCGATGATCAAGTGAGCATTCAAGAAGTGCGTCCAGGTCAACTTGCCACCGTTGCGCTTGCTTAGTTTGGTGCCGTAGCGCATCCGCTCCGTGATCGCCTTGAGACCGTCATGACGAGCCAGCGAGTTGACCACCTCACGCGGCGACCTGGTCCAGGATTGATCCTTGATCCGGATCTCCACCGTCTCGCCCCTGTCCGGCAGCTCCAGCCCCTGGCTTTTGAGCAGAGCCTTGACATCCCAATGACTCGGCATCACCCCAAGCTGCGTGCGATGCACACCGCGCCGGAACAACTGCTCCAGCTCCCCGTTGCGATGCTGCTGGAACTTCTCCACACCCAGATTGGTGAAAATGAAAACCATTCCACACTGCGCCTCGTCGTAGAGATAGCGCAGCGTCTCCACGCAATTGAAATAATTGACCTTCGTGTAAGTGTGGGTCAGCAAATGCACCTCATCGAAAATCATGATCGTGTTCGGAGTAAGCCGACCGACAATCTCATCCAGCAACTGCTCTTTGGTGTGAGATGTATCCAGGCCGAACTGAGCGGCGATCAGATTCACCACAGCCTTGACCCCGCTTGATGGGCGCAACCTCACATACACCGTGCGGCTATCCCGACGCTTGCGCATATACTCAGCGCACGCCGTTGTTTTGCCGATATGAGATGCCCCGCTTAGGAAGACCGGCGTGCGAGACTCACGCGCCAGATCCAGGGCATTCCAGATTTTGCGAGCCGTTGCCGTCTCCACAAATGAGGACTCGCCATACAGCGAACGCTCCTCCTCCAGGCGGCGAAACTCACGCGCCCCCTTGATCAACTTCTCGGGCAACGGCAGCGGATTGGATGACCCCTGAGCCACATACCGACCCGTGAACACCTTGTAGACCGTGTTATCCGAGACGCCCACCTGGCGGCAGAAATCTTCAAACGAGATGTTTCGATCCTGACACCATTGCCAACACCACAACAGGACCTCTTGATCCTCGCTCGCGCCGTGATTTATATTGCGCTCCAGCTCCGCGCGTTCTATTTTCCATCCGTGCATTTTCTGCATCCTTTCACTATTTGGTAAGGTCGCGTTGCCGCGCGGCCTTACCTTTTTTGTTGTCTAAACAAGGGTGATCTTCTTTTCCAAAACTGAGATTAATAGCTCCGGATTCCTCCAAACTCTGAAACATGTTGATTGCCTCACGAACTCCCATCATCCAGTAGATTTTTACAATGCCTCTTATGTATGGGGCTAAATAAGGGGGGACACCTGACTTCTTTGCGGTTTTAGTAAAAGCCTTTGCAACCTGTGAACTGCCGGACCTTTCAAAAACAGTTTTTAGGTGATTACAAATCCACTTTGCGTCTTCTGTTCCTTTGCTCGAATCACTCATAACTATTACCTGTCCAGATTGATTTCCTTATGTTCGTGCATCGCGTTCAACTGCCGCAGTGCAGCGTCGACGCCCTGTTCGTAGATGGCCTTGACTCTGGCCTTGTAATCCTCGCGCCACACCGTCTCGACCTCCTGAGTGTTTCGATCCACCACCGAATCGATCATCGGCAAATGCCGATCCAAAACCTTCTCCCTGACTCTCTGTAACCTTACGTGCATCCTTTACCTTTCATTTTACTATTTCACCGTTCCCATTGACGGTGACGCTTTCTCCACTCCCTTGATCGATGCCAATTTGGTATTCGATCCACTCCCGCTTGACCGCTATCTCCAGACCATCCTGGAGCCTGATTCGGACAAACGATCCATTCACCTTGACCACATCCCCGGTGGCCCGGTCCTTGCAATACGGATTCCCCGTCACCCGAGAAATCACCGAGTCCCCGATCCGCAGATTGTTGACCGCCTCATTCATGATCCACCTCCAACAAATCACTCGCATCCAAACCAGAAACCTGTCCCGATTCCCGGTAGACCTCCGGTTCCTGATCCCCCAAAAGATCATCCGCATCCAGCCCCCGAGCCGCCTTGGAGTCCAGATCCTTGACGTGTTTCTGAATCACGCGACCGTTGCGCAGAGCCAGGTTGCTGGACTCACCACCCGACCTGGAAACCAACTCAGCGATCGACTCGCGATAGATATTCTCTTTCTTGCCGTGCATCCGGTGGATCGCATCCAAGTCGTGTGCATAGACAGAAGACCAACGCTCACACGCACCCACAAAAACGCCACGAGCATCCACCACCAGCATCTGGTCAGTGTTGAAGGGATTCACGCATGTGCTGAACTTCTGACCATTGGGAAGCAACTCATCGAACCCAGCCGCATCCTTCACACGCGCCAGATACCGAAACTTATCCGGTCCCAACTCCGCGTCCTCGAACTCAAACAACCGATTCCGCACCGTGCGCTCTACAAAACAATCCGAAGGCAACAACGAAGCCAACCCGGCAGCATTCAGCCGCTGCGTCTGCCCCTTGACCGTGGTCAAAGCCTCTGCAGGGGAGAACGGACGCATGCGGGAACACTCCGCATCCTCAGCCAGGATCATCTCCATCACCTCCCGACGCTCCGGAGACAAGTTCTCCAACTTCGAAAGTGGCAACCAAAGATCCGTCCCCGAATCCACACGGAACTCCCGACGCACCAAACCAGCCTTCTCCCACCCCTCATTCGAATGATTCGTCCGATCATTGATCCGTCGATACGTCTCCAGGATCACCGTGCGCGCCTGGTCTAAAGTCAGAAAAGGGAAACTCAATTTGTCAGCCAACTCCGGGTGAGCGGCCACGATAAGAGCCAATTCATCACTCGCCTTATTGCGTCCAAAATTTTCCAGCGGCATATGATCCCGATTCATGCCCACCTGACCAGGCAGACAAGCAAGCTCGTTATGGACCAAATTCCCAAGCCCCTCCTTGAGAGCTTTGAAACGCGGATTCCCTTTGCCCTTTTCCCCATACCCACCACTCACCGCTGGTCGCCCACTCATTGCCCCTGTGCGTACCGTGACCAGACCGTTGGTCACTTTGTGAAGCCGCTCTTCAAAGTCTTTGTTTACAGCAGCGGTCCCATTCTCAAGGATCAGCGCCGTGCCATCCTTGTGCCAACCGATGTCCGTCAAGAACCAGAGCAGGTAGAAGATAAAATCCTTCTTGTTTAAATACTCCGTCTTATCCGTTGCAATGTTCTTTAAACGCGGTTTCAGACCAGGGTTAAACAAATAGGTAGTGAACATGTCCACCGCTCCGAACTGCACCAAACGGCTGCTACCCCTTTGCCCCATGCGGATCACCTCGAAGTCATGCCACATGTCATCAAACTGCACCTCCATGAGCGGGTAAGACCCCACCCGAGTCCGGTGCACCGTCGGCAACGTCAACGAAGCCGCAAACCGTCCCCGGCGCATCGCAGCAAACTCCGTGTCCGTTGGCGCATGCCTGAGAAGATTCTCATAGCTCCACCCATCCGGATGATTGCAGCCGGCGGCGTTGGGCGGTGGGGCATCATACCCCGGTATAGGGCATGCCGAACCCGAACGCCACCGGCAAAGCTGTTCCATTAGCGCAGACCACGCAGGCCGGATCTTCCGCTGATACTTGTCGCAAGACTGCCGCCAGTGCACCAGGAATGCCTTGGGCAACTCCCGTTTGCGCCCCTGCCATGCAGTCGGCACATGACGCTTATCGATCAACACCCGGTAATCCTTCCCGGCATTGATCCACTTGCGATAAATCTGGTAAACCGAATTCACCTTTTGCCCATACACCTTGGCCACCTCCATCGCAGCCTTGCGAGATCCACCCAAACCATCAATCTCCCGCATCCAGCGCAACCTCACAAAATACCGATCACGCGCCGTAGTGCCCAACTGTGCCAACACCTCCACAGGCGCATCCTGGACAACACTTGTCACAACAACGTCACCTACAGACTCGGACACAGCAGATCGTATGGGGTAAGGTGCAATCATGGTTTAAAGAAGTGGTTCCAGGAAGAAAGCTCCCGTTCCGATCGCGATGGTTAGTATTGCCCCGGCAATCAATCCAATGATAAAACCATGCTCGGGTTGAGTGAGTTGATATGAGTAGAGAAGACGAGAAACAAAGACTGGATCTAAATGACAAGGCTCTGGATCTTCGGATGGCGTGGTATCGTCAGCTTTTGACCCTCGCGGCAGGTGGCCTGACGCTTCTAGTAGGGCTGAATCCTGAAATTCCTCCAATTCCGATGGCTCGCTATTGCTTGGCGACTGCGTTGGTAGCTCTGGGATTAAGTATATTGTTCGGAGCCGCAGCAGTATATCGGGATGTGTATTGGCAAGAAACTCTTGTAGTCGAGTATGACCGAGAACTACGTAAAGCCCAGGAGAAAAGAATGCCTTTACCCGCTCGCCCAATCTTTGGAAAACCGGGGAAACTTTATAAATGGTGCGGCCATCTGATGGTGGTATCGTTGATCCTTGCCGTGACTGCTCTTGTTTCCTTCTCTGTGATTGTAACTCTGGATTTTCAGCTTCTTCCGCCTGCTGGACAGAATCCGTAACACCGATCAGTTTTTTACCACTCATTTTTGCCCCCTATTACTCAATTCAGGTTCAGTGGATTTGGAGCTTTCCGATGCGATGAACCATTCCCCGATTTGGACTTCATTGAAGGTCTTTTGGTCGATCCACCAAGTTGCACGTTGGACTTTCTCAGATTCAGGGTTCTCGATCTTGACACACCATCTATCCGGATAATGAAACCAATGCTGCCGTAGCGTTGTGGTCCTTACATTTCCGATAACGTGAGATTCAGGAATCATCACCACAATGCTTTCTGCTGGGGAAAACTGTTTTTCGTAGATCAAGCCTTCATGAATTTTGTCGCCACACCCAGACAGGAAAGTTGAAGTGATGATCATTACCATAGCCAAAAGCTTTGGTCCTCTGTGAAATTTAATGCTCATCGCCCACCTCCGGTAGTCAACTGAGGTTCCACCTTGAGCCGTTCCTTGAGCACAAGCTTGAGCTTGCGCAGGAACGCATCCAGCCGTTGCGTGCAATGGCCCAACTCATCCACCGTGAGATTCAGGTGGTGCAGCCGGTAGGGTTCCTCTGGAGTCCCGTCCATCATGTCATCCACCCATGCCAAAATACTGCGCTGAGGGTCCATCCACACATCCAACGCGCGCTGGTGCAACACCTCAGGCGTCCAGGCAGGTTCCTGACGCTTCCCGCCGTTCTTGCCCTCGGGGTTGTTGTTGCTGATCCCCTTCATGGGTTTGCGCACTCCAAAATCTAACTCCAACTGGTAGACTGACTTACCATCGATAAGGTTAAATATCTCATCCCGTATCGGCCTCACCTCTTCAGGCACCTCGGCATCCGGTAAAGCAAGGAGTTCGTAGCTGGGGCGGTCAAAATCCAACAACGCTTGGAATTTGGTTATTCCCATAATGCCCTCTGTGAGACGCATGAACTGGCGGACTCGCTCATGGGAGAGGTCTGGGCAATTCGTTTTGAGCCATTTTCCAAACCTTCCGTGTTGAAGATTTCGTTTGACGTGCAGGCACATCATTCCGAACACAATTACCCTTCTTACGCCATTGACGGCTTCGTGATATGCATGTTGAAACTGATCTGCAAATCCATCTGGTAATAAAATTTGAGGTTCCTCGCCTGCTGGAATTACTTCACTGGTGGGAATGATATTGGTTGCTTCTGACATATGATTTATGCGTCCTCGAATAATTGGGTTTGATGTTTCTCGACCTCGCGCTTGGTCGCGATGGCCGCTTGCAGCTCGCCTGCCAAGGTCATGAGCTGCGTTAAAGTCAGTTTGGAAAAACAAGTCTCCTTGAAAGGTGCCGTCATCCGGCTGCGGATAAATTCACGGTAGGCCTCAATTGGCACTCGGTAAGACATGCGTGTTTCCACCGAACGACTCCCATTCACGCTTACCAACTCCCCACACTCGATCAGGCCAATCACATGTTCCGGCGTATATCGCAACTTGTTGGCGATATCATTCACCGTGAGCGTGGTGCGCCCTTGGAAATCAAGTGATGGGAAAGGAAGGCTCATGGTTAGTTGTTCAGAACAATGGTCCCACGTTCGATATCAGGGAGCACTTGAATGATAGCGAATCGAATGACACTGCTGTTATTCGATCCCATCCTGTTTGCCGCTTTTTCGAGCCTCCGAATGGTTTCTCCATCCAGTCTCACCGGCACAGGTTTGGTTTTCTTTGTTTTCATCGTGTGCACTACTGTATATCACTGGTATACGATGTCAACAGAAAAAAATTGATTTGCTAAACCTTTTTTTGGTATACGATGCAGGCGTGGCGAGGACATCACCAATACCTGTTAGGCTGGATGAGGAAACCATTCAGCGCATAGACAATGCAGCATCACGCATGGGAAACACCCGTGCCGGTGTGATTAAGTTGTGTCTGCAATCTTTCCTTGAATCCTTTGAAAAAAAGGGGGCTGCTTCGTTGCCGCTCGATTGGCAAGATATTTTGGACTCACTTGATGGTAGAACAGTAAGTTCCAGAGAAATCAATTCCGAGCCAAGTCAAGCAGTGCAGGATGCTTTGAAGGAGGCGGCACAAGGAGTGGCAAACTACGTTCAAAACAAGAATGCGAAAAAGCGTCGCGCAAAGACACCCAAGTCTTAATCTCTTCCACAAAGTCCTCCTGATCCTCCTTTTTCAGCCTGGAAAACACATCATCCAATATACGTCTCGCTGTCATAACGGGTTAAACCTACCGCCATGGGTAGGACAAAAACCGTCCAACCCATTCCGAAACCGCCGAAACTTATTCACATCCCCGTGTGGATGAAAAAACTAAAAATATCTGACACCGAACCTCCCATTTTTACGCATTATACATGGGGGAACCAACCGCCCAAATGAACCAATGCAAAAACATATGAAAAACATGATTCTGGCTGCCCTGGTGGCCATCAGTCTCGTATTGCCCGCAAAAGGCGAAGAACCGAAAGCAAAAATCGAAGGAGCCTTCGGACTTAAACTGGGGGACAAGTTTGACGTATCCAAAGCTACTTGGACAAGAACCTTGGACGATGGAGATGTGCTCTATGGTTTTCAACCAACGAAACCATTTAAAGGAATGCACGATTACTACGTCAGTATTACACCTGATGAGTCTTTGATTTACACAATATCTGCACTTCAGAAGTTTGACTCTGCAACAGAGGCCCAAGCCGAATGTGATGTCATTTGCCATATACTGGAAAACAAATACGGACCGTTTGATAAACCAAGAATTGGAGAAACCATGTCAGGCATAAAGCGTATTATGAGAGACCATCGCATTGTTCAGGTAGATTTAGACAAGGCATTTGCGGCATCCGTGCAAATCGTTTATGTGGATTTGGAATTGTTCAGCGATTCCGAAAAAAAGAAAATAGCAAGCAAAGCAGCTCAAGTCGACGCCTCGGGACTCTGAAAATACACAAGCGCACGTGATATGAAAAAAACTCGAACACTGGAATTCTCCATCATCAACATCAAATTGCAGCCTCGAACGCCTGATAGAACTGGCAAATACATCAAATTGATGAAACTTGCTGCGGAAAACCGTCAAAGCGTACCGGTTCATGGCCCAAGACATGGATGCATAAATTCAGCATACATTGAGGAACGTTTTGAAAAAGAAGTAGTCACTGGTGAATTGGTGACATTCACAAATATTGACACTGATGGAGCTTGGCACAATGTCATAACTGGAAAAGAGGCGGATCCAACGGCAGTTGAAAAAGTGAAAGATCCACTTAGGAATCTACAACCGGATCGAAAGACGTTTCGTTATTTCTTCTATCCAGAGGACCACGTTATGATCTACTTGTCTAAGAATCGCACTTCTAGATTAACTCCAAATCAAGCAGTTTGGCTTTTAAAAGAAGTCCTTAACACCGAAGAAATGCGTGCGGCACTTCAAGTTCGAACAATCGAAGTTCAAGCTATGACCGATGCCCAACAAATTCTGGATGTTTTTTCTGAATACAAAGTCAACTACCTTCATGTGGATTTCACCAAACCAAACGACAGTTCATCGGACATTGGAAAATCAATTGAGGAAATATTCGAAGAGGAGCACGTAAAAAGAGAGGAGATTAAAAAGTGGGCAGATGAAACAGGAAGTATCCAACCCAACGAACAAACCAAAAAACTAATTGAAGCTGGTGCCAAAGACGGAAAGGTAGAGATAAGAGCCAAGGATGATGATGGAGAAAAGAAAACATTCAATACACAGAAAATGCCAATTGTGGAGCAGGTTCAATATTCAGTAGATTATCCATTGTTCAATTTTTGTTTTGAAAAAGCCGACAAAATGCTCGAAAAATATGTCAAGAAAACCAACCCTAAATGAGCAAAAAAAAATCCAGCCAGATCCAGTCTGTAAAAACCTTTCGTGACGCTTACAGAGCTTACGGCAGGTTGAAGGAGTATGGGTGGTTAAAGACAATATTTAGTTCTCCCTACTTTTATGGTTCCATACTGATTTTTATTTTAACCACCCCCATATGGTGTGGTCCTGAATGGTGGGACAAAGTTTTTTCCATTTTGCCATCAGTTCTCGGGTTTACGGTAGGAGTTTACGGAATTCTTGTTGGAGCCTCGATTGGAAACTTGGGGAAAATTCTCTCAAAACCCAATATTGAGCAAAAGGAATTTGATTATGACAAACTCGTACTATCATCACAAATGGCTCGATTAGCTGGCACATTTGTTCATTTTCTACTCATACAGTTTGTTGCCATTATTCTGGCTCTTGTATGCGAAGCTCTCTATAGCGTTCCTGCACCAGGTTGGTGCCCAGACCTTGGAAACCCTAAGTTTGTAAAATTTGTTTGGATGATTTGTGGTGGTGTAACTGTTTACGCCTTGTTCCTTGCTTTGGCGACGATAGAGTGGCTGTTTGCGGTTTCAAAAATTATTATAGGATTTCATCAGTTGGAAGAACTTAAAAAGGAGAACGATGAAGCAGAAAAGAAACGTAAGCAGGTTAACAGATCAAATTAACCGTCTTCTACGCTCTGCACCTTTGTTCAAGCAGGTGTGAGAAAAAGCTATCATCCTTCCCCCTCATTTGCTAAGAAAAAAGCACCCCACCAAACCAAGAACGGGAATACCTTGAAATAACCCCCAACCAAGCAAACCAAGCAAACGGAGCCCTACACGGCTCCGTTTTTTTGTGCGCACACTACGACCAACATCGGGGCCATTCCCCCCGCTGGAAAACTTGGTTCACAACATGACGCCGCGCACGCACAACACATCCTCATTGCTCAAAGCCCTGGCCATTTCCTCGGTGGCCGTCGCGGCGTGTGGCGCGGCGTCAACTCCAGTCATCTCCGCACACATCACAGCCTCGAATCCAAAACCTCCGGTTGCGATCCGCAGCGAGGAACAACTCATTCGCCGACCTGACATCATTTACAAAGCACCACGACAATTTTAGCCATGAAGAACACGATCACACTCCTGTTGCTGCTCACACTCACCGCCTGCCTCCCGGCATGCGCCACCCATAAGCACGAACGCCCCGTCACCAACAACCAGGGCGAATTGGTAGGAGTGGAGAAAACCAAGTGGAAGTATTTTGCGATCGACAGCAAAGCCGCCTCGGTGGACCTGGAAGTGCGCGACCTGAACTACCACCGCACCGTCAAGGCGAGCGAGCCGGAAGTCCTGAGTGACGAAGCAACCGTTCAACAACTCAGCGACGCACTGGGCAAAGCCAAGGAAATCGCCGACACCCTGAAATAATTGGTCATGCCGTCACTTGATTTCCAGTCTCTCGGGACCGTGCTTGTCGGGTTGATCGTTATCAGCCAGTGGATATGGGCTTGGCAAAAAAACAAGCGTGAAGAATCCGACAGATTTGAGCAGCGTCATACGCCAGCCATTCACGAGCGCTACGCCACCAAGACAGAGCTGGCAAACTTGGAAAAGAACTTGAGCCAGGCGATCAGCCAGATCAGTCAACGACTCACACGCGGCGAAGAGCTGGGAGCCCAAAGCCGCGACAAGATATACACCCGGCTCACCGACCTACAGAGCGCAGTATCCTCACTGAGGAAAGAGAACGAAATCAGCCATCAACAGGTCAACGAACTATCACGCAAAATTGACCGTATCCTGGAAAGATTAGGAAACCAATGAGCGACCGCAGCCCAGAGAAAAAAGAACTCGACCGCAACGCAATCCTGATTTGCCTGGGGGAATGCAATCCGAAACCGGCGACCATTAGCTACATCAATCGGCGCATCGCTTTGGAAGGGGTCAGAATCCCCGAGGAAACCATCGAGCAGGACATCGCCTACCTCAAAGACAAAGACATGGTGATCCAACAACACGCCGAACTCTCCATCGCCAAGAAGCACTACCGAATCACCTCTAAAGGCCAGGAATACCTGGAGCAAATGGGCTTGGAATAATCTGCGAAAATCTGCGCCATCTGCGGTTAAAAAAATGAACAAAATCGTCAAAAACCTGAACGCCGAAGAACTCCAAGAGTTCTTCCAAGAGTGTGCCCAAACCAAGGGGCTCACCCTGGAGGCCATTCAGGATCTGGCGAAAAAGCGCGGCATCCAGATATCCCTGATGTCCGCCAAGAATTTCCGAGAAGGCGCGCTGAACGAGTGGCGCGCCAAACTCCAACGCGCCACCGAAGTCTCCGGGCAGATCGAAACCCTCCTGGAACAAGGCACCGCAAACAGCTTTGCAGACGCCTCCGCCGTTGTCCTTGGGCAGATGGTTTTCGACATTCTCATGACCGGAGAAGATGGCGTCGACATCAACACCCTTTCCAAAATCATATCCCGCTTGCGCACCGGCGACCACGCCCAGCGGAACCTGGAAATGAAAATCGCCGAATACGAGCGAGCCGAAGCCGAAAGGCAGAAGCAGGTCGAAGCGCTCAAGGCCAAAGCCCAAAAAGCCAAAGAAGCCGGAGGACTCACCGAAGACGCCCAAGCCGTCGTCGATGAACTCATCCTTGGAATGTGATGAAGAACCCACACGGCAAAGCCAAGAACATCCCCAAGCAGCCGAAGGCGCTCATGCTACCATACCAGCGCGACTGGGTATTGGATGAGGCACGGATCAAGCTCATGCAGAAATCCCGCCAGATCGGTATCAGCTGGGCCTCTGCCTACCGCTGCGTCCGGTCGACCTCCAAAAAAGGGCGTCAATACGACACATGGTGTTCCAGCCGTGACGACATCCAGGCAAGGCTACTTCTGGAGGACTGCAAAGACTTTTCAAACATCTTGAAAGTCGCCGCCGAAGACCTGGGAGAGAAGATTTACAACGACGACGCAGGCAAGCCATACACCAGCTACGACATTCGCTACGCCAACGGCAAAGCCATCCACTCCATGTCCAGCAACCCGGACGCCCAGGCAGGCAAACGCGGATCCAGACTTCTGGACGAATTCGCGCTCCATCCTGATCCCCGCAAACTCTACGCGATTGCCTATCCCGGCATCACCTGGGGCGGTCAACTGGAAATGGTCTCCACTCACCGAGGCACCCACAACTTTTTCAACGGATTGGTGGAAGAAGTCACCCACGGAGAGAACAAGAAAAAGATCAGCCTCCACACCGTCACACTCCAGGACGCCCTGGATCAAGGCTTCCTTTACAAACTCCAGGAAAAACTGCGCCGGGCCACCGACGACGACGAACGCCTGGAGATGGACGAAGCCGAATACTTCAACTACATCAAAGACGGCTGCGCCGACCAGGAAACATTCGACCAGGAATACATGTGCCTCCCATCGGACGATGCCACCGCGTTCCTACCATTCGAATGGATCGATCGCGCCAAGTTCCGCGTGACAGAAGAGTGGGAAACGGATCTCCTTGACTGCGTCAATCCGCTCTACATCGGAATGGACATAGGGCGTGAACACGACCTCACGGTCATCTGGGTTCTTGAAAAAGTGGGAGAATTCTATTTCACCCGCCGCTGCATCGAACTCTACAAAACCCCCTTTAGGGAACAGGAAAGAATCCTCTATGATTTACTACAGCTACCACAACTGCGGCGTGCCTGTGTGGATGCGAGTGGTATTGGCGCCCAACTGGCCGAGAACGCGCATCGTCGATTTGGTTCTAAAGTTGAAGAGATCAAATTTACTGCCCCCGTCAAAGAAGAGCTTGCATACCCATTGCGCACAGTATTTGAAGACGCGGCCATCCGTATCCCTCCCGACCCCAAAGGCAAGATTGCTGCGGATCTGCGGGCAATTAAAAAAGAGACCACCGCCTCGGGCAACGTCCGCTTCACAGCGGACCGAGGCAAGAACGGACACTCTGACCGATTCTGGGCGCTCGCCCTCGCGCTGCATGCCGCCAAGACCTACAAACCCGCAGGCAAACCACAACGCTGGCCAGGTGCAAGCCGATTCATGCGCAGTGCTGAACGCCGCAACCGCGCCGTGATCGCCAGAAACATGGGAGGTATTCGATGAAATTCAAAGTGGTGCCCCTACAACTCAAAGACACCTTTCGCTCCCAGCTCAACCCCCTGCGCGGTCTGACCCCCACGCTTGTTGTCACATACCTGGAGCAAGGACAACGCGGCATCTACCCGGACCTGCAATGGCTCTACCGATTCATCGAGAAACGTGACGCCACCCTTCGAGCCTGCAAACGCAAACTGCTGGGCCGACTTAACGGCTTTGAATGGGGTATCAAAATCATTGACGAACTCCCGGCCGGAAAAGACGCGATCGCCGAAGAGCAGAAGCAATTCCTGCGCCAGTCCTACGAGCGCATTGACAACCTGAAGGAAGCCATCAAGCACCTTGGCCTGGCAGAATTCAGAGGCTACGCCCACCTGGAACCCCACTGGCGCAAAGATGGGGAGAGCTACGAAATGCACCACCTGGAACCCGTGCCCCAATGGCACTGGGTCAAAGACGGGCTCTATGGGGACTGGAAATTTGTCGAAGACGCCACCGCATCCGACCTGCACGGCGACCCGATCGACCCGGCATCCTTTGTGATCCGCGAAATTGACGACCCCGTCAACGAGATTGCCCTGGTGTCATTTGTCAGAAAACAACTCAGCCAAAAAGACTGGGACGGCTTTATTGAGAACTTTGGCATACCCTACACCTTTATTATACTTCCCGAAAACGTAGGCGAAGACGACAAAGCGGAATACGACACCGTTGTCCAGAGCATGATCGCCGACTCGCGAGGCGTGCTCCCGGCTGGCTCCGATATCAAAACCGCCGACGTCAAAACCGCAGGCGACCCATTCAAAAAACACCTGGACTACCAGGATGACCAGATCGTCCTGAGCGTCACCGGCTCGCTGCTCACCATGCTGGCCAAGAGCGGATCCGGCACCCTGGCAGGCAATGCCCACGAAGAAACCTTCGACTCCATCGGCAAAGCCCTGGCCAAATCAATCGCCGAAACTCTCCAGGAACAAATCGACAAGCGCCTGATCGCTGAACGATGGCCTAACGAAGAAGTCTACGCCTACTTTGACTTTGAAACCGAGGACGAAGAAGAAGTCGGCGAGATCATCGACCATGCGTCCAAGCTGCACAGTGCAGGATATAGCATGGAAGCCGAAGAACTGAGCGAACGCACCGGCTACACCATTTCCGTTCGGGGACCTGATGCCCCGAACAACGTGCGCCCGGCGGGTGGTGGTGAAACCAACCCACCACCACCCGTCACTAACCGGGCAAAATCCACGCAAACCGTCAACAACCGCGAAAACTACCTTTACACCGGCCAACCAAACGGCTTCCAGGAAACCGCCCGAGACCAGAACGCCCGAGCCCTCGCCGACGCCCTGGCCCCCTTCCGCAGAATCGTCGAAGAAGTAGCCGCGTCTGCCAAGACGTGGCCCCCCAACGCGACCGACATCGCCGCCGACATCGAACGCCAATGGGCCGACCTCCTGGCCAACCCAGAGACCATCACCCCCTACGGCGACACCCTGACCGGCATATTGACCTCTGCGATGGTCAACGGAGCCGAACGGGGAAATGCTCAAATTCGCGATCTAAAGGGGGGTTCTCTTGAAAAAGCGGTCAGCATACCAATCGAAACCAAAAACGCGAATGCAGAGAATTAAATCATGATTGCAGAGATTTTAAAAACAAGAGGTAAAGCGCTCACCGTCACAAATCGGGATTTCAAGCTTCCGGAGGATGGATACATCCAAATTGTCTCCATCGAAGAAGCCCCCATCGGACTGGAAGTCACCGAGCATTTGACCGGCCAAAGAGAGCAACCTGCCATCCAAGTCCTGGACCGCGAAGCCATCAAAAGCATGGCGGCCACATTCAAAGGCGAAGTCCTGGTCGACTACGAACACTTTTCACACGACGGCGACAAAGAGACCAAAGCCGCAGGCTGGATCCAAAACGTCCAGGCCCGTGAAGACGGCCTCTACGCCCAGATCCGCTGGAGTCAATCAGGGAAAGCAGCACTGGAAGGCGGCGACTACCGCTTTATCTCGCCAGAATTTCCGGTCGAACACCTGGAACACCTTGGAGGCAACCGCTACCGGGCCACCGTAATGAACGGCGCAGGCCTCACCAACCGCCCAGGCCTCAAGAAAATTAAACCGCTTTCAAATCGTGGAGGTATGAGTTCCACCTCGTCCCACGCACAACAACAACAAACAGAAAAGACAGACATGGACCTAAAAACAATCCTCTGCTCGTTGCTGGCCATCGCGCCCACGGCAACGGACGAACAGATCCGGAACCGGCTGACCGCGTTCCAGGATGAACAACGCGCGAAGGATGACCAGCTCAAAGAACTGGAAACCATCAAGAATCGTGAAAAAGGCTACCTTGAACAGTTGGCCGACCGGGACCTGGAGAAATACTCCGGCGTCATCAAGAACCGCGACAAAGTCCGCGAACAACTCATCACCAACCGTGATGCAACCTTGGAGCTGCTGGAAAACCTGGAACTCGGGGATTCTGACACCACCACGGCCCAAACCCAGGCAGCCAACAATCCACCCGCCAAAACGGTCTTCAATCGAAACACCGCCAAGGGGCCGGAGAACGTCATCAACAAAGCCAACGACGCCGCTGACAAGGAAGCTGCCTTTGTGGCAAACCGCGCCAGCGAACTGATCAAGGCCACCCCCAACATGTCGTTGAGCGATGCCTACCGGCGCGCACAAAACGAATACAACGCCAAAAACTGAAGCGTTGAACCGCAATTGAAACACATTTGAAGAAAAGATTATGGACTACCAGCAATCCAACACACAGGCAGGACCCAAGGACTTTATTGCCAACGCGGACCTGACAGGCAAAGAAGGCTACCTTGCCAAAGTGGTCAACTCATCCGGAACCCCCAAGGCGGCCTTGCCAGGCGCAGCTGCTGATCACACGCCTTTTGCCATCGGCCAAGGCGCAGCATCCGGGGAAAAAGCCAAATTGCTTCCCATCGAGCCCAATCAGAACATTCGATTGAGGTTGAATGGCACCTGCAACCCAGGGGAACAATTGGTCCGCGCGGACGAAACCGGTGGCGACACTGGCAAAGTGATCAAACTGCCAGCAGCCAGCGGCACCTACACCGCCGTCGGCATCGCTGAAGAAGCGGGAGTCGACGAACAACTCGTCTTGGTTCGTCCTTATCGCCTGGGCGATCAGATCGTCGTTTCATAACGAGCCCACAGAAACCATCCATCTTTAACAGGTAACTAAATATGAGTTTACAAACCATCTCAGCAAATCCCGTCCTGCGGAACTACGCGCAAGACGCTGCCCAGCGATCGGTCCGCCGAGTCGCCAACCTCATCGCCCCGACCGTGGAAGTGCCGACCCTTTACGGCAAATACAAGGTCTACGACGCGAAACACCGCTACAAAATCCCGATCACCAAGCGCGCGATCGGCGGTAAGGCCACCCGCATCGGATTCGATGCCACGGACGCCACCTACAGCCTGGAACCAAACGCCCTCGACTTCCCGATCGACAATCTGGAAAAACTCGAAGGCGACCAGTTGATGAACATGGCCCAGTATGGAGCCGACCTCATCGCAGACGCCGCCTCGCTTGCCCATGAAAAGGACGTGATCGACACTGCCCTGGCAAATGTCGGCACCCCCGTGGATAGCAATTTCACCTCTGCCAGCGTGGATCCAATCGATGTGTTGGATGAGCAGATCGAAACCGTGAAGAAAGCTGCCAAGAACGGCGCAGGCATTGTGCTGATCTTTGGCCTCACTGCATGGCGTCGATTCAAATCCAACGCCAAGGTGATCGCCCGCTACACTGGCACAGCCAAGGCGCAATCCCAGCCATCCCTGGAAGACGTGCGCCAGATGCTGCTCACCAACCCCGTCGTGGACTACTCCGACATGGTCAACGACACAGCGGTCGAAGGCGCAGCGGAATCCATCGGGTTCCTGATGAGCAACCAAATCCTCATCTTTGCGAGCAACCCCACGCCGAACACCATGGACCCCTCGTTCATGAAAACCTTCCGCCTCCGTGGAAAATGGATGGTTCCTGGAACCTACCAATTCGAAGACGGACGCGGCGAAGCGCTGAAGATGGACTGGACCGGTGAAGTGAAAGTCACCAACACCGCAGCCATTAAGATGGTTAACGCCAACGCCGCTTAGTAACTCAACTACCACTGCATCCACAACACCACGCACCATGTCCTGGAACGCCATCACAGAAGACGACGTCCTCACCGTCCTTGCAGGTCCGGAACTCGAAGCCATTCGAGCAGCCGCCCTCAAGGCGGGCCAGGTCGATCCGCTTCAACCCACGATCGATGACGTCACAGACATGGTGCGTGGATACGTGGCCGGATGCGCCACCAACCAGCTTGGACCAGACGGCACCATCCCGGCCAAACTCATGAGACCGGCGCTCAACATCCTGGCCGTCGATATGCCAAACCGCGTCCGGCAAAGCATTCCGGACGCCCGCAAGGAAGCACGCAAAGAAGCCATTCGCATCCTGGAACAAGTCGCAAACTGCAAATTTCACATCGAAGCCCCGGCCACCCCGAGCGAAGAAGCAACCGGCCACATCAAACCAACCATCACCGCACGCACCTCCGCCTACGGACGCACCGCCCAAGACGGCCTGTAAAACGTAGCCGCGTTCGCCAGAAAGTGGCCCCCAAGCGCACACAAATTTAAAACGACCATGAAAACCAAATTTGACACAGTCCAAACAGCCAACCCTGGCACCGGGTGGACAACCCTGCCCGGCAAGGGATGCAGCGAATTCACGATCAACAACCCAAACTCCCCAACCGTGTTGATCCGACGCGCCGACGAAACCAGCGAGACATTCCGAATTCCGTCCCAAGGAGGCATCAGCGGAGTGAAAGCCGCCAACCTCAACGAATACCAAGTCAAACGCGAAGACAACAGCAACACCCAGATCACCCTGGACATCGCCTACGACGCATAACCCGGTATGGACGCGCTGCCGCGCGTCCGCGAACAACCAACGCGAAAAAATACATGAACGTATTCCAAGCCCCAGGCAATCGAACCGAAAACTTCATCGACACCGTCGACGCCGCGAGTCTTCCCGATCCCTCTACGCTCAACAACGGCGACTACTACATCATCCAGGCTGGCGGCACCCTATGGGGCAAAACCTGGGCCAATGGCGACCGCGCCATCTCCGACGGCACCGCCTACAGCCAAGACGCCGACGCCACCAAACAAGTTGCCGAAGGAGGGACAGGGGCAACAACGGCAGCAGGGGCAAGGACGAATCTTGGGGTTTTGTCGTTGGATGAAATAGCTGAAATATCAGGATCAAGGTCCATTGCTCCAGCCCTCTACTTAAATGGAAACTCTGCGAACTTGAATATCGCTCACGATTCCAAGTGGAACTTTTGCAATGCGGACGGTGATTTACCGTTTGCATTGGGGGCTGAAGTCATATTTCACGACGACGGTGATGCAACGATTATCGCCAAGACAGAAAGCACCTCGACACGTGAATGGTATTTTTTCAAATCAAGCGCTGAAAAACTCGTGCTTAGACTGTGGACGGATGCATCGAACTACATTGATATCACAAGCAGTGTTACGCTCACCTTAAGTCAGATTTACCGAGTTTGTGTGACCTATAATGGAGATGAATCTAGCCCAACTTTAAAACTTTTCATTAACGGGGTTGAAGACACCTCTGCGTCAGTAGCCGAAACGGGAACCTACGCAGGCATGTCCCAGTTGGCTGGAGCTGTGGAAGTAGGTGACAGTTACAGCAGCGGACCGAGTGAAATAACTCTTTTCAGAGTTCTTGCTGCCAACAGGGAACTGACAGTTGCTGAGGCAAAAGCATGGTCTAAAAACGGAATCTTGCCTAATTCCTTTGCAGATGAATGGGGTGGTGCGCGTGGTGGAATTTACATATCTAATCACAGTGTTGGAACCGATGGTTGGGCAGCTACGCGCGGAACAGTTGCAGGGAATATAGATAGCATAGGTGGGCAAGATGATAATATGCGATTTACTCTGGACACGTCCAACAATACTCACATTGCATACAAAGTAATTACGGGAGCATTTTTAGGGAAACGTGTCCAGGCGATAGCGGATATTTTTATTCCATCTACTAACACGCTTGTAGATGGGATACAGGTTAGCTGGGACGGTGCTGGTCAAAAAAATTACTCATCACCCCCACTGGATTCTTGGTTCCGCATCGAGGTTGAACACTTGCTCACGCTAAACACGAATGCGTTACGGTTCAATCCATTGGATGGTGGCAATTCCATTGTAAATGACGCTGCGGGGGCTGATGTTTTTTATGTTCGAAACATTCAAATCACGGCAATCGGCGTCCTCGCGGACCTGGGTGCCGAAAATTTCGACGAAGCCACCGGCAAACTTTACGATAAGTCCAGCAATGCGTTTGTGGGAGTTGGTAACGGAGTCTCCCTGGTTGGACGTGCACAACCTGTATATGATAAAGGCACTTTCACCCCAGGAGTAACCTTTGGAGGTGCCAATGTAGGAATGGTATTAAGCATTGCCTCCGGATACTACACCAGAATAGGGAATCTGTGCTTGATTAGTATGAATATCACTTTCACCGCCAAAGGCACATCCACCGGGCAAGCACTCATTACTGGATTGCCATTTTCCTCGGCAGCATCATCCGCTCAAAACGGATTATTCAACGCGCTGTATGCGGCAAACATGGCGGCATTAACCTCGTCGCCAGAACTGCGAGTAGGTGAAAGTCAAACATCAATCATCCTGCAAGACTGGGGAGCAACCGGTGTTGTTGTATTGGATGAATCCAATTTCACAGACACCACATCCATAAGAATTTCAGGTATCTATCAAATCCAATAACCGACCATGCAAGCACAACTGCAAGCACTCAAAAGTCGCATCCTCGGCGTCAAAGCCGAACTGGATGCCAACAAAGGCAAGTCCGAATGCCTCGCCGCACTCAACGAAGCCGAAGCCCGTATCGGACACCTCGACGGACTCGGCATTGCCCCCAACCGCGACAATGTTGAATCCATTGCCGGGCTGTTGGTAGCCGCCGTGGCAGCCCGCAACGCAGCCAACCAAATCACAGCCCCAACCGTGGCCGATGTCTTGGCAGAATTCGACAGCCTCGAAGAGCCCGAATAAAAGGTAGGTCTGGGCGTCCCGCCCGGACAACCCCCAACGCGCACAACAACGCAACATGCTCACCAAACCCACCAGCCAAGAAGAAGCCCTCCGTTACCTCGAGGAAAAGCAGCTCATGCCAACGCGCCTGCGCACCTGGCAACTGGAGCAGCTCCCCGTCGAACTGCGCCAACGCTCCTTCTTCTCGGCAGCCGTCACCATGACGGAGGTATTGGACGAAGCACTCACTCAAGTCAAACTCATCGTAGCCCAGGACACCGACAGAGCCCAGGCACGCCTGGCAATCCGCGCCATCCTTGCCAAACTCAACTACACCCCGGAAGAAGGCGACGAAGGCACCATCAAAGACCTGCGCACCGATCAACGACAGAACCTCATCCTGGACACCAACGTCGCCCAAGCCAACGGCTACGGCGAGCACCAGTCCCAGAACGATCCGGACATCCATGAACTCTACCCGGCCCTGGAACTCTACCGCGCCGGAGGCATGCCCGAACAACCACGCCCCTGGCTGGAGAAATGGGTCCGCGCTGGAGGCAAGCTCTACGAAGGCCGCATGATTGCCATGAGGGGAGACGACATATGGACAAAGAACCTCGACGCCGGAGGCTTCAACCGCTTTGGAACCGAATATCCACCTTTTGACTTCAACTCCGGCATGCGCACCCGCAACGTGGCAAGAGCCGAAGCCGAACGCCTCGGCTTGGCAGGCTTGGACGTCCCGTCCGAACAACCAACCGACGTATCCATCAACGCTAACACATCAGCCGAACCCAGCATCGGCAGCAACGCACTACGCCAGGCACTCCTGGACAGCGGCCTGGCAACCCTAACCAACGGCAGACTGACCCCGACTCCATGACCAAAAACTTAGTGCCTTAGTGCCTTTGTGAGAGAATAAAAAATGATCACCATCAACCTAACCGGCGACGATCGCGTCAAGCAATTCCTGGTAGCCATCCAGGGAAGCGCCGAATCGCGCCTTGTTAGGACAGCCCTTGGAGACGAAGGCAAAGAGATGATCAAACAACACCTCTACGAACGGGACAAAACACCGAACCGACTTGGAGGCAAACGCACCCACTTTTACCGCCAGGCAGGCGACTCCACTAACTCCGCCCTGACCGCCTCCGGAGCCGTGATAACAGTCTCCAAAAAAGGCATCCGCCAACGCCTCAAAGGCGGCGTCATCACACCCAAAAATGCCGCCTACCTAACCATCCCGATCCACCCGGACGCTCATGGCAAACGCGCCCGAGAATTCGACAACCTATTTTTCGTTAAAGGCGTCCTTGCCCGTCCGGACGGCGAAGGCATCGAACCCCTTTACGCCCTGAAAAAGAAAGTCAGCCAAAAAGCCGATCTAACAGTCATGCCAACCGACAAAGCAATCGGTGCAATGGCCAGACAAACCGTTTTCAACACCGTTGAAACCATCCTGAAACGAAGGGGCAAAGCATGAGCTGGCGCAAAACCAAAACCATCTTGGACGCGCTCAAGACCAAGCTTGAAAGCCTGGTCTTTCCCGAAGGCCACGCACTCGAAGGCGACGCCATATTTAAAAACGTTCGCCTCTACGACATCCCCGATCTGGAAAAAGCGTTGATGGATCTCTTGGAATTTGAGGACCGCATTTGCTTGGTCGTATCCGGCGGCGACTTCTGGCGCAACGACCAGCGCGGCACATCCATCGAATCCCACCGGGACGGCGAGATCATCCTGATCATGTCCGACCAAGACTATGCCCCAGGCAAAAGCAGCTTTTTCGGAGACGGCACCAAGCCGGGAATCATCAACTTTAAAGAAGACGTCATCAGCGCGATCGCAGGCGAAACCATCGGCATCCGAGGATGCAGCCTGGTTCCGCTTGAAGGCGTCAGCCTGCGCTTTGCAAAAGAGGACGGCAAACTTGACTCCAGCCGGGAAGGCTACCGGCTATTTCTCAACGTCAACATGGGAACCGAAAACTTAGAACTATCACGCGGCGCAAGTCGCACACACGGATAAAACACTATGCTCACCAAATCCAACTTGGTCGCCGACGGAGAATTCTTCTTCTGTCCCGACGTCACAACACCAGCCGCCGCCGTTAATCGCGGTTACAAACAATTCGGCAACCTTCACCAAATTTCGATCAACCCGTTGATCGAAACCAACGAACACGACCTCGCCCGCCGAGGCATCAACACACGCGGTAAAACCCACGTCACCAAAGTGGGGCTCATGATCCAGGCTGAAATGCATGATCTGACATGGAACAGTGTCTCCGCACTCTTTGGATCAGAATCCGAATACGGCGGCAAATTGGAAGACGGCGCATCCGGATCCAGCGCTGCAGGCGCTGACATCGTGGTGCCAAGCACACTGCCAGCAGGTATTGCTGAACTCAAAGACGTTTGGTTTCAGATCAAAAACACCTCATCCGTGCCATTCACCAACATCACGGCGGCAGCATTGACGAGGGGATCTCTACTGGTCGAAGGAACAGACTACGAACTCAACGCTCGCACCGGCCAAGTGCGGTTCATTTCCTCAGCGGTTGCATTGGGTAACACAGTCACCGTCGCAGGCGTCACCGCAGGTGGCACGGCTGCCGCACGATTGCAAGGCGACGTTGTTGGCCAAGCCCTACAGCGGGAAGGCATCGGGCAATTGGCTATCTTTGGCAGCAAAGGAGACGCCAACAACCAGGTCTATGCCGAACTAATCCACGATGATTTTCTTTGCAAATTGACCATCGACGGCAACAACGAGATTGACCCAAACAGCCCGCAAACCATCAACCTCAACATCAAAGTCCTCGACCTCCCCGGCAAAGTCTGGCTCCGAACCAATCCGTAACGTAACCGTCCCGCCGACGCGGGATGGCCCCCCAACGCGAACAACAACGAAACACGACCATGAACGACAAATCCTTTACAGGCACCGGAGAACTCAAACTCCATTACACCAACACGGACACCCCGGCAACAGCCGTCTTGGGGCCTGCTGTACACTTTGGAGACGGTAAAATCACAGTGAGTCCGGAACTAACCACAGCGGAAATCACGCGTGCAAAACGTGGGCTCAATGTTAGTCTGGACGATCGCGTCACTGGCTTCAAGATCGCCTACGACATCGAACTCAATCAACTGACCCTCGCAGCTCTCAATATTCTGATGTTTGGCAACGCTGGAACCAGTGCTGCAAACAATGTGAGATCTGCTGACACTCCTGTGATCGATGACTTCGACTTCGACACCGGTTCCGATGGGGTGATCTGCAGCGTGAACAAATGGTATCCAATCCGCAGCACAACGGCACAGTATCGAAATATCAACTCTGTAAGCTTGACCGGCGCACAAGCCGCCTACGGAGCTGCCGGGAATTCAACGACGCTTGCCGAAACGTATGACTACGAGCTGGACAAAGAGCTCGGGATGATCAAATTCAAGGCAGCCATCGACGACGACGTCATTGGTGGCACCGTCAATATTCCAGCCATCACGGCAGCGTCGGACATATACCGCACCGCAATCGTGCCATTCCAACGCGCAAAATGGAGCGGCATCGGCGACCTGCAGGTCTACGACGAAAACGGCACACTGATCTGGAAACACACTGAATTCGCCGTCGACCTTATCCCTGGTGGCAATCTGGAATTTAGTCCACAAACCCCAACCGTCGCCAGAATCCGCGCCAACGTCGTCGCCCCGCTCGGCAATATCCTGGTGAGTGAATTGAACTAATTCACCATTCCAAATTCACAATTCAAAAGCCCCACCAAGCTATGACAAAAGAAAACGAACTCAAAACCATCCTCGAAGACGCCCAGCAACTCACGGTCGAATTGATCGACACCAGAACGCTGGACGTCACCATCCGCCGCGTCCCCCTCCGGAGCATGGATCAACTCCTCCGCGCCCAGGGAGACGACACGGCCACTGCCCGAATCTACCTCGGCGACGAAGCTGAACGCGTTGATCAACTCACCGACGAATCACTTATGGACGTGTTGGAAAAGGGGGATGAAATCAACGCCCCTTTATTCGAGAGATGGTTCGCTCGCACCAAAGCCAAAGCCAGGCGAATGGGAGTGGACATGGATGCGGAAGTGCAGCAAGCGCTGGAATCAGCGAAATCCTCGCTTACCTCATCGGACGCGGATTCGACGAACGACACCTCCTTGACTGCAGCCTCCCCAAGCTCCGGCTCTACCACCGCCGTGCCCAGGAGGCCCACACCCGCGAACAAGCCATCCTGATCGACGGATTCCGTAGTGCCATCGGAGCCGCCCTCTTTGGCGACAAACAAGGACACTACAAAAAGCTGATGACCACCCTCACAGCCAAACGAGATGAAACGGTAGGGACGCGTTGCGCCGCGTCCGCCACTCGCCCATCCCGTGGCCTTATATCAGGCATGAAACAAGCAGGCGTCCTAAAATAAATGGCAACAACCCAGACACAGATCGACATCGTCCTCAACGCCATCAACCGCGTCAACAACGTGGTCGATCGTGTGTCGCGCCAAGTCAGTGCCCTGAGCACCGCCGAGACCAAAGCCAATCGAACAGGCAGAGTCTTGGCGCGCACCCAGCGCAGTGTTGACACTGCCTTTGCCCGCACCGCGAGAGCAGCCGCCAAACTGACCGCTGGACTCATTGCAGTCGCTGCCGCTTACGCTGGACTGCGATCCATAGACAACCTCTTGGCTCCATCGATCGAGATGGAGCAATTTGAAACCCAATTTGGCGTCCTGTTAGGAAGCTTAGAAGAAGGCCAAAAGCGAGTCGCGGAGCTGGTCGACTTCGCCGCAGAAACACCCTTTGAACTTCCAGGAGTCATCAGAGCAAGCCGAACACTTGAAACTCTGACAAAAGGCGCACTTAGCACAGGCGATGGATTGAAGCTGGTCGCCGATGTGGCAGCCGCTACGGGGCAACCCATTGACGAAATCGCCGTCCATGTAGGAAGACTCTACGATGGTCTGCAGAGCGGACGCCCGGTTGGAGAGTCTGCGATGCGACTCCAGGAGTTGGGAATCATCAGCGGTGAAACTCGCAACAAGATCGAGGACCTGCAGAAAGAAGGGAAAAAAGGTCCAGAGGTATGGGATGAGCTATCCGGAAGCCTTCAACGGTTTTCGGGCATCACCAATGCCCTCAGCTTAACGGCAGGTGTTCAGATCACCAACATTGCCGACAACTTTTACAAACTCCGCACTGCTCTCTTCTCAGACGTCCGAGATGCGTTGACACCTCGCCTGGTTCAGCTCAACGAACAACTGGATAAGCTGGCCAATAGTGAAAAAATCAAACAAATAGGCACCAACATCGCCAGCATCTTCGAGATGGTGATCGACGCCTACCAAAACGATCAGCTCGATGACCTCATCGTCCTAAGCCTCAAAGCCGCTTACGAACAAGCCTCCAACTTTTTCCGCAAAACATTCAGTGCCGACGTGGATTGGTATGCGGCACTGATCAAAAACAAAGCCCTCCGCGCATTCCTTGAAGCTCCGATTGATTTTGCGTTCTGGATGAGGGGGCTGGCCAATGAGGGCGGCATGTTCTTTATTTCCGTATGGGAGACAGTCACGTCCACGCTGGTGGAGAATGTAGAATACTACGCGGACAAGTTGATTCATACGCTTAAGCAAAAAGCTACTGACTTCGTCAACTACTTCATTCAGCGACTTACCCAGCAAATCAACGGCGTCCTGCGAGTTTTGAATTTGTTGCCAGGTGTGACCGTTTCGCCATTTGCAGACATCAAGCCACTTGAAGGTCCTGGAGCGTTTGAAGGACAAATACCGCTCGCCCCCATGGAAAAATGGGTCCAAGTAAGCGAGAAAAACGGGAGAGAACTTGAAAATATCCTCCAAAAATTGGAAGCAGCCAACGGGAAAGCTAAAGCCGTATTGCTTCCACAGGAGCAAAATCTCGAAGTCATAAAGGAGCAGGTTTCTTATACGGAGCAGTTGAGTAAGTGGTATGAAAATTACGTACAAAAGATCCAAGCAAACAAGATCAACTTAGAAGCCCAAAAGGGTGCAATTATCGAAAACGCACCCAAACCAACACCGGGCTCAGTTAGTGATGGGAAGAAAAAGGATGGTCGAGAAGTAGAAATTAAAGACCGATTTCAGCAACTAGGAGACGATCTTCAAGTCATCGCCCAGGATATGAGCGCCGTCATGGCAGCCCCATTTGAGGGCATGTTCTACGGCGTTTCACAGTCCATTCAAGGACTGATCATGCAAACAATGACCTGGAAGGACGCCCTGAAGAGTGTCGGTTCAGCAATTCTTGGCAGCGTCGTTTCAGCGATCGCATCCATGGCCGCCGCCTGGTTGACGAGTCAGCTCATGATGGCGATCGGTATGCAATCGCTTGCCACTGCGACCACAACGTCATCCGCAGCAATGGGAACATCTTTGGCAGCCGCCTGGCTGCCAGCCGCTATCTCCGCAAGCATTGCCACCTTTGGTGGGGCAGCCGCAGCCGGATCGGCAGCGTTTACGCTCGCCATGTTATCCGGATCGGCATCGGCAGTGCTATTCGGAGGCCTGGCAAGCGCTGCGCTTGGTGGTATCACCGCCGCCAGCGCTGCCAGTCGCGGCTACGCCACAGGCGGCCTTGTCACAGGAGGCGAGCAACAAATAACGATCAACGAAAATGGCCAGGAATACGTCGTTAACCACGCAGGCACCCAAAAGCACCTGACACTCCTGGAGATGATTAACCATGGAGCCACCACCACCGACATCATCACGAAGCTGGTATCCGACAACTTCAGCCATGCAAGCGCCCTGGACATTGTCAACAACACCGCAACCTTTGAGCCCATCGGCAGGGACGCCCTGCCGCGCGTCCGCGACAACGCGACGCCCATGAACAACCTCCGCGCCCCATCCACCAACGCCACACACGGATCCAAACTCAACGTCGCAATCTTCGACCGAAAACAACAATTCAAAGAGTGGCTCCGGAGCAGCGAAGGCCGACGTGCCTACATTGACATGGCCCGGACCAATAAAGTGGAGCTTGGTCTGACATGAGCAACTTAATCCCCCACATAGGTTCCATGCCAGGCGGATCACTCACCGCCGAGCAAGCAGCCGCGCAGCTCGCCGAACAGGCCGCAGTGCCCACCTTGTTTCCTTACGAGATCGATGCCAACCCAATCCTAACTGGACGATATCGAACACAAATCGACTACGAAAAACGAGGCAGCGAAGACCGCACTCCCTTTGACGACCAAATCCGCTACCGCCTCCAAAGCTCCTGGACCCTAAACGAAACCCAAGCCCAGGACCTGCGTGAGAAACTGGAATCCCTCCGCACCAAGACAGTACGCATGCCCATGTGGCCACATGCCACCAACGCGGCAACCATCACCCAGGGCGACACCACCATTACCGTCGACGACTTACCGGGGGACTGGAATTGTGCAACAATTCTGGTTTGGCAGGATTGGAACACCTATGACATACTCACCGTGGCCAGTGTGCCGACAGGCAACACTATCGCGCTTGCAACCTACCCAACCAAGAGCTACGCCGACGCTACGGTCATGCCGCTGCGCGATGGATATCTCCAAGGATTGCCATCTGTCCGAGGACTGAACGCATCCGACGCGTGGGCCGAGTTCGATTTCCTTGAAAACTACGGCAACCAACTCCAGACCGGACTCCACACAGCCCCGACCATGTTCAGGGGGCGGCCTGTCTTTGACTTCCTGATCGATTGGGACGAACCGACAGAAAGCTGGGAAGACAACGTGGAGATCCAGGAACTTGGATTTGGGAATCCACTCAAACTATCCGAGGCCGATCTCACGATCCGACGCCACGCCATGACGCTGGACCTGGAAGGCGAAGAACTGACCCGCTTCTGGGGACTTTATCAGGAATGCTTGGGCAGATATCGCGCCGCATGGCTGCCGAGCTACCGCACCAATCACCGTCTTGCTGCCGACATCACAGCCTACGCTCGCGAGATCCGGATCGAAGCTGCGAACCTGGTGGACACCCTGAACACGCGCGCCTCCACAAAATACATCGCCGTCATCACCGACAACGGAGCCTACGCAGCCGAGATCCTGAAAGTGGTTAAAGAGGGTGATGTGGAAGTGTTGAGCCTCTCCGATGCCATACCCGAAGCAGTCACAAAGCAAGCTGGAATTGTCTGCCACCTGGACTTGGTGAGATTTGCAGAAGAAGAAGTCGCCATCCAATACGTCACCCCGACGGCGGCAAAAGCCGGTCTCAACATGATCGAGCTACCCTTCGAATATGAGGGAAGCTTCATGGAACAAACCCACGTTCAGACTCTCGACGTGGCCGATACCTTCGTGGGGCCCGCACTCAAGCGTGCCAAGAGAATCAGCCTTCAAAACGACACTGGGTTCAACCTGGAACTGCGACGAGCCGACGACACCGCCAACACCATCCGGCTCCAACTCGGTCAAGCCATCACGTTGCGTTGTGACACCTCCGACGAATTCCAAATCCGTCGAGAAGACCAGGTGGCCGAAGCGCTCAAGGTATCATTCACGATCGACACGGTTTCAGAACGACACCCGGTTTGGCTCTACAAGTTTTCACCCGTCAATGCTGCCAGCGACTTCACGGAACGCTTTTTCACGTCCCACCGCAAATCGTTTACCATTGGGGTAAACACTTTTTCACCGGCCCATATCAACCACGGAAGCATTCGACGCACCCTGGAACTCACCGAAGACCAGCTCGACCTGGAGATGATCATTCCGGATGAAGAGGATCAACTCTGGGATCTTTTGGACGAACGCAATCCGGAACTGATCCAGCTCACAATTTATGAAACTGACTACTACGCTCCGGATCTGACCAATGAAATCCACACCGGATTGATCAAGAAAGTCAGCAACGACCAAGACCTACGATTGACATTTACCGTGGGCAGCCGATGGAACTGGGGCGACCCATTGAGCCGCAACAAACTCTCCCGTCGATGCCGACACCAGCTTTTTAATACCGGATGCACACTCCTTGAAACCAACTTTCAGGAGACCGGAACCATCACGGAAATCACAACGGACGCCGACGGATGGCCGATCGTTAAATGCACCCTGACCGGCAGCCGGGCCGCTGGTTGGTTTGCGGGCGGCAAGATCACCGTCGGCAACGAGATTCGGAGCTGCGCCGACGATATCCGCGAAGGATTAACCGTGGTGCTCTACATGACGCTGCCCTTCAAAAAAGCGGTAGTAGGCGACGCCATCACCGTCACCGCAGGCTGCGACAAATCCTTCGACACCTGCATCAATAAATTTGCCAACGCAAACAACTTTGGAGGCATGCCCTACATGCCCAACGAAAACCCAACCCTAAAAGCCATGGAAGTCCCCACCCAGGACCTCGGCGGAAAGAAATAATCATGAGCAAAGACAAACAAGAGAATGCAGATGCCTCTACCAAAGAGGTGGCCCCCATCACTACAAAACCTGAAACCAAGGCAGACCCCACGCGCCCATTCGAAACTGAAGGGCAGGTCAAACGCTTGGAAGAAATCGCACAGCTTTGGTTCGGGACACCATTCCTGACCAATACCCAAATCGTGGGCAAAGGTGTTGACTGTGTCCGCTTGCCTGTCTGCATCCTGGTATCATGCGGGGCGCTCCCGCAAGACTTCACCTGGCCAGCCTACGGGAGCCTGGCACCCAAGGAGGTCAACTGGAAAGCCATCAAAGCAGGCATCGACGAACACGGCTTCGAAGAAGTCAAAGACCTGGATAAACTCCAGCCTGGCGACCTCTTGGTCTTTTCGATCGGAAAAGAAGAAACCGTCCACCTGGGGCTACACCTCAGCGACGGATTCGCCCACGTCATGCCCAGCCACACCGCCCGCCGCGACGCCCTGACTGCCACCTGGAAAAAGCGACTCAAATCAGCCTGGCGCCCCACAAAAACCAAGTAGCCGCCTTCGCCAGAAGGTGGCACACCAAACGCATCCACTATGCAACCAGATCCCCGCAAACAGTACGCAGGCCCAAAAGTCCGCATAGCCCTCTTCCGAGGGCGCGGGCTTATGTCCGCCATGATCCGCTGGCAAACCTGGAGCGACTACAGCCACGCCGCGATTGTCTTGCCTGATGGCTCCATCATCGAAGCCTGGCAAGGCCTCGGGGCAGGCGTTCGCCGCAAATGGGTCGAAGACTGGGACGGCATCGACGTGTTCGATGTGGATTGGTTGTCCAAAGAGAAATCCGCAGCAGTGGAAGCATTCGCCCGTCAGCAAATTGGCAAGCGCTACGACTATCTTGGCGTGCTGCGGTTCCTAAATCGCCGCAAGGTCATCTCAAATGGGAAATGGTTTTGCAGTGAGCTAGTGTTTGAAGCATTCATGCTGGAGGGAATTGACCTTTTGGCACGCACCAACTCCAGCCGAGTTAGCCCTGGACTACTGGCAAGATCCCCACTGCTGCGAAGAATTCCGTTTTAAAAACCTCCGCGCCTCTGCGTCTCTAGCGCAGCGGGCGTGACAACAAAACCATGGCAAGCCCCACCACAACGCCACCACGCCCAACCCGACAAGAATCCCGGCACCTCTTCGGACTCGCGCCGCAAGCGTTCCCGACCGACCAGGTCAGCCAGGCATTGCCGGTATTCTGGGGCCGCCGGTATCTCTCCGGAATCTACCTGACCCCCATATTCAACGACTCAGCCGAAGCAATCAAAGAGCGCGTCAAGACCGGCAAAAAGTCCTCCACCATCATTCAAGGCTACAACTATTTTGGAACCTATGCCCTGGGGATATGTCTCTGTGAGATCACCGAAGTGGAGCAAATCATCTACCAGGAGAACGCCATTCTCGAAGCCGCCGAAACACCGGTCAACTCAAACACCCCACTCACCATCACCACCGGGGTCGGCGACTTCGTGCTCTACCCAGGAGGAACAACCCAACCAGCCCCGACCGAACTCACCGACCTGGGCACACAACCTGGCTATCGGAGCATGGCCTATGTGATTTGCAACAATCTGGCGTTTGGAAATTCACCATCACCGCCCAATCTGCAATTCCTGGTTAAACGTCAACCGAACATCCTCACACTGGACGCCCACCACGTCGACGGAGACGCCGTTTTGGCTGAAGTGCTCTACGACTTACTGACAAGCACCACCTACGGACTGCGCATCGATACAGCAAAGATCGAAACAAGCACATTCGAAACGATCGGCAACGCCATGATCGCCGAAGGCCACGGCTTGAGCCCATACCTTGACGAAGACACAACAGCACGGCAACTCATTGGAGACCTCCTGGAATACTCAGACCTGGCCATAACAGAAACAGCCGATCACAAACTCCAGTTAGTCCGGATCCGAAACCTGACAGCCCGCACGATCGACAGCAACGATCTCCTGGATCGATTGGTCAAAGAACCCGAAAGCTGGTCAGAAACCTTTGTGGAAACCCGCGTGGAATTCAGCGATCGAGACGCCAAAGGCGAGAGCCGATCCGTGATCTATCACGACCTGGCAGCCGAAGCCAACGGAGCCCAAAACACCTACCAGGAATTTCGCCGACCATTCATCACTCAGCCCGCGATCGCATCCGCGCACGCGATAGAAACAGGACGGCTTGGCGGCATTCCTGAAGTGACATTTCAAGGGGAATTAAACAGCAGTCACTCCAATTTAAATCCGGGCGAGAAGATATTAATAGACACCAACCAGATCGTGGTCCAGTCCGTTGAGATTGCGGGGCCTGGCAGCTCTGGCGTGCGGTTTTCCGGAACACTGGACCGTTCCTACCTCCGCCGCCGACTGCCAGGCGTGAACGAATACGCCTTCAACCTCACGAAATACCAACCAGCCCCGGCAACATTCCGCATCGCGCAACTACCTGACACCGACTACGGTGGCAAAGTCGACGGATTCTTTGTGGCAGCATCCAGACCAAATCCTGGAATCAATGCAGGGATCCTGCACTGGGGCGATGACCTGAACCAAGGATGGCGCGAGCAATACCAAATCAACCTCTTTTCACTGGCTGCCAAAATAGGAGCCTGGAGGCACGTCAACGGACGCAATGACGCCCTGGACATCACCTTCGACTCCGATCTGGACCAAAGCGAATTCCAGTCCATTGTCTCCAGGGGAGAGCAGCGCCTATTATACGTTGTCACCTGCTACCGCGACGTCATCCCGCCAAGCACCGACCAGCACTCCGTCAAGACCGTCTGGGCAGTCATCCGGGCGGGATCAACACCAACACCCCACGCTACCGATGCACGCCGTTGGTTGATCGACGTGGAGAGCGGTTACAAAGCATCCAAAACCTTTCTCTACAACACCGGAGACGGCAGTGGAAGATTCCCGTGTGAACGAGTGTTCATAGGCCCTGAAGGAGCCTTTCACAGCATCGCATTCGACAACCGATATTTCGAACGCCTACACCGAAATGATGTCTTCGACACCGAACTTAAACGCCACATCAAACTCCAAACAAAAACCCCGGCAGCCGTCGAAGACTTCGACACAGCGCCGAGCCACTACTACGACCGCGATGACACCACGATGAACCCGGCTGGCACCTTCGTTTCAGACTGGAACGCAGGCAGCCCACCGAGCCACAACGTGAACCTTGGAGACAACAGCGGCAGCGATCCATTTCAAGACCTGGCACTGCCGACAACAACAACCAAATACCGCGACCCAGCCGACCCAGTAAACGACCCAACGGAAGCACAGGAAACCCTCCTGGAAGCTGGAGTCTACCCAGAAAGAACTTGAGCCATGCCAGAGGAACAAAAAGCTCCATTTGTCCGGATAAAGGTTCTCCACGGAACTGACGTCGATCGACGACTGGCCAATGATATTGACGATTCAGAATTCCACGTTACCACTGATCAATTCCGGGCATGGATAGGTAAATTCAACTTGCTTTCTGGCCACCCACACCACGGCGCCACCAACCAAGCCGCACGTCTCACATTGAGAACAACAGAAGATCGAGGTTGTTATCCTGGGGACACGTGCAAACAGAGCGACAATGGCAAAATATACCAGTGCATATCCAACGAAGGCCAAGCCACAGAGGACTGGCTGGACCTTACTGATCACCCCCACACGCTCACCAACATCACAGATGCCGGAACTGCCGCCGGATATGACGTACCGGCAAGTGGAAACGCGGCATCAGGGCAGGTTGTGCTTGGAAATGACTCCAGACTTTATGACCCTCGCACACCCACCGCGCACGGGCACACTTTAAGCGATATCTCCGACGCTGGAACCGCTGCAGGACTAAACGTTCCAGCTTCAGGTGACGCTGCATCCGGCGAAGTGGTGAAAGGCAACGATTCCCGCCTTTCAGACCCTCGAACTCCGACGGCCCATACGCACGATGATCTCTATTACACCGAGGGTGAAATTGACACCCAAATGGCTGGCAAATCAGACACCGGCCACGGGCACACTTTAAGCGATGTTTCAGACGCCGGAACAGCCGCTTCAAAGAACGTTCCAGCGACGGGAGACGCTGCAGCCGGTGAGGCAGTTTTGGGCAACGATTCCCGCCTTTCAGACCCTCGAAATCCGACGGCCCATACGCATGACGATCGCTACTACACCGAGGATGAAATTGATACCCAAATGGCTGGCAAATCTGACACCAGCCACGGGCACACATTAAGCGATGTTTCAGACGCCGGAACAGCCGCTTCAAAGAACGTTCCAGCGACGGGAGACGCTGCAGCCGGTGAGGCAGTTCTGGGCAACGATTCCCGCCTTTCAGACCCTCGAAATCCGACGGCCCATACGCATGACGATCGCTACTACACCGAGGATGAAATCGATACCCAAATGGCAGGCAAAGCCAACACCAGCCATGGGCACACATTAAGCGATGTTTCAGACGCCGGAACCGCCGCTTCAAGGGATGTCCCGAGCAGTGGCGACGCCACATCAACCCAGTGCGTTTTGGGTAACGATTCAAGGCTGGGAGCTGCCACTGGAGTTTTGCCGATTGGTGGTATATTTGCCTATGATACGGGCATATCAGGTGCTAGTTATTCGACTAGCATTTTTGCCCGGTGTGAGGGTGGCAGTTATCCTGACTTACGGGACAAATTCATAATGGGATCCACAACTTCAGGAGGCGAGGGAGGAAGTACAACTCACAGCCACACGGTTAGTATTACAACAGCCCAAGCTTCTCCATGTTCAGGGTCAGGGGTGGAAGCTGTTGTTGGTGCATCCACTTCAGAGGAAAATCACCTGCCACCATACAGAAAAGAGATAATGCTTTGCCGGTATGCCTAGTGTTTTGATCGTTATTCCAACTGCTGGATTTGTTCATCCAGAGGTAAAACAGGCTGTTCAAAATCTCACATTTCATCAAAGAGATGTTCATGTTGAAATTTGCAAGCCAATCTATGATCATTCAGTTGAATTCTGCCGCCGTGCTCTTAACGCAACGCACACCCGAAACCAGGCCCGTTTAAAGGCTCTTAAAACCAACCACACACATTACTTGTGGCTCGATTCAGATGTAGCGCCACCGCCAGATGTTATTGAGCAGCTTTTGGCAATGAATAATGACGCAGCCGGAGGATGGTATGCTGTGCGAGATGGGCGAAACATTCTAAATGGTCGATGGGTGGCTGGAGAGTGGGTTGATGTTGGAGTCTTTGCCAATTACCACTTCCCATGGGTGCTCAAGCCAGATGAGCCCGACGATGCCCCTTATGGCTCCTACTGCCGCAAAAGACGCTCAGACAAGAAGGTGTTTGATCCGGTTAGGAGCGATTTGGCTCCATTGGGGTGTCTTTTGATCACTCGGGAAGTCCTGGAACTGCTCGAATTTCAGCACGGAACCGACATTCCATGCAAAATTAATGGAATCAAAGGGGAGACGGTCAGGGCAGATTGCCTACAATACGGAGTCCAGCTTTGGGAGATAGGGGTGGATGTCTACATGTCTAGCCGCGTCCTCTGCCGTCATATCCCTTGAAAAAGGTCTGCAGCCCCCCTGCAGCTACCCTTCAAACCGCCTACAAATGGCCCGAGATTATGAAACCTCTGCCATTTTTTACGAAACCTTTTGACGCGTTACACGAGGGGTACGTT
>Ga0209578_10000656_pt1 | contig 39625 bp, 49 predicted proteins | sample tdAd472_FD_187127 | JGI IMG/M metagenome (GOLD analysis project Ga0209578, IMG submission 187127) | Marine sediment microbial communities from the Atlantic coast under amendment with organic carbon and nitrate - tdAd47.2 (SPAdes)... | ecosystem: Environmental > Aquatic > Marine > Coastal >...
CAAACGACATGAAACAATCACGACTCATTCCGGCATATCCTCTCTGGCATTAGGGTTACACGTCAGGAACATGGCGTCCCCATAACTGAAAAAACGATAACGCTCAGCAACGGCTTCTTTATAAGCCCTCATGATGCGGGAAAACCCTGAAAAGGCACTGACCAACATCAGCAAAGTAGATTCTGGCAGGTGAAAATTGGTGATCAGCGCATCCACGACCCGGAATTGATATCCCGGGTAAATGAAAATATCGGTTTCGCTATTCATGGGCACAATCTGCCCTGCTGCTGCAGCACTTTCCAGGCAGCGCACACTGGTAGTGCCCACTGCAATCACCCGACCACCCCGGGCTTGGGTTTCCACCACCTGCCGACAGACCTCTTCAGACACATCAATGACTTCCGCATGCATCTGGTGGTAGAGGATATTATCCACCCTCACCGGCTGAAATGTGCCAGCCCCCACATGCAGGGTGACATGGGCGATTTCCACACCCTGGACTCGCAACTGAGCAAGCAGGTCTTCATCAAAGTGCAAGCCCGCTGTCGGCGCAGCTACCGCACCGGGTTTTTCTGCATAAACCGTCTGGTAACGTTCGCGATCCAGTTTGCCATCTGCTCGATCAATGTAAGGCGGCAGTGGCATATGGCCATGGGTTTCCAGAATATCCAGTGCCGACCGGTCACCCTGAAAATACAGGCAGAAAAGCTCCCCTTCCCGACCTGTGACTTCGGCAACAACATCACCCTCGAAATGAATTGTTGTCCCTGGCTTCGGGGACTTGCTGGCACGCAGATGTGCCAGCACATTGCGTTCATCCACCAGGCGCTCCACCAGCATTTCAACTTTGCCACCACTGGCTTTATGGCCATAGAGACGCGCCGGAATCACCCGGGTGTTGTTAAACACCATCAGGTCACCAGGCCTGACCAGTTCTGCGAGGTCAGGGAACTGTCGATGAGAAAGCTCACCACTTTCCCCGTCCAGCACCAGCAAGCGGCTGCCGCGACGTTGCGCTGCAGGCTGACGCGCTATCAGCTCATCGGGCAAATGGTAGTGAAAATGGTCGCGGCGCATAATCTCTGATCGTGGTGCGGTGAAAGGCCGCAAGGGTAAAGGAAATCACCTGACAGGGCCAGCAAACCCATGCTTCCAAAAGAGTACCTCTATTGATTCTACAAGGGCCGCTGCTATAATCGCGCCCCTGTGCCAGAGTGGTGAAATTGGTAGACACAGGGGATTCAAAATCCCCCGCCCTTAAAAGCGTGCCGGTTCGAGTCCGGCCTCTGGTACCACACATCTGATAACCCCCTGATTCCTAAGGGGTTAACCATTTCGCAGAGCATACAAAACCACAGGTAGTCCACTTAGGTGGTACACCCTTGAGGTATGCGATGTCTCACGGCAATTTTCTGGTACGAAACCGCCATGCTCACCACTGGTATGGCCGGGTCATCATACCCACCCATTTACGTCACCATTTTGCGGGAAAACGGGAGCTTCGGCTTTCCTTGAATACCGCCAATAAATCGCTGGCCAAACGTCATTCCCGCCATTTTTGGTTACACTGTCAGCAAGGGTTTGATCTGCTGGCCACAACACAACGCAACAAATCCTTTAAGAATACCCGTGCTTTTCTGGACTGGCTGGCACAAAAAGGACAAGGGCAAGCGGATATGGCCTATAAAATCGATTTCACGGATGTCATGGGGCGGCGGCACGTCATCGATCTGGATGATGCCGAACAGGAGAAAGAGCTGGCCCTAAAACTTCAGGAAAACGCCCTCAAGCTATTCGATTATTACAAAGACAATCCTGACGTGTTAACCCGGCTCATGGGTTTGGGGAGCAACCCCTTTGCCGCAGCAGACAATCAGCCGGAATCTCCCACCAGTTTCCACGAGGCCATTGACCTCTACATTGATAAGCTGGAAACCCAGGGGCGCAATGGCCGCAAGCTCGCCCCACGCACCCTGATTGATTACCGCGACAAACTGAGTTTCTGGCAAAAGCATTTTGGCCAGCGGCCCATGCACACATTTACTTTAAAGGAGCTGGGTGAGATACAGAGCTGGCTCATTTACCTCCCGGCCAATTTTGCCAAGAAAAATATCTCTGTGGCTCATGCAGTGACAATGGCACAGCATAAAAGCAACCGGCATCCCCCGATTTCCGATAAAACCCGCTGCGATTATCTGGGGCAACTCAAAGGGTTACTGGAGTTTGCCCATAGCAATGGCTTCATTGCCAAAGCCATTTCACACCATGTAGAAATACCCAACACAAAACACACCATAGCCGTTGAGCGGCTCCCTTTTACTGATGATGACTTACAGAAGATTTTTCCAGGCAGCGATTACGGGGTGGAATTTGGTATTCACAAGGCCGGTATCGACCAAGCCTGTAAATTCTGGATTCCCTTACTGGCGGCTTTTACCGGTGCACGTCTTGAGGAGCTATGTCAGCTAAAAACAGAAGATATTCGCACCTGCCCTGACACGGGCATCATTTATGCGATGGTTGATAACAAAGGCATAGCCGGGGATGGCGAGAAAAAACGTACCAAGAACCTGAACTCCGTCCGCCCTATTCCCATTCACTCCACATTGCTCGATATTGGCTTTATGGCTTACGTGGATGAGCGTAAACAGGATAAGGCCAATAACAGCCTCTTCAAATTAAAACGCGACAATCAGGGACGCCTGGGGAAAAGTGTATCAAACTGGTTTTCCCGTATGGATAAGCGTAAGGATGGGAAATTCACGCTGGGCTATATCGAGCGGCGCGGCGTTATCAGCAAAGGTGAAAATCAGGCAGGTGAAAAATGGAGCAAGAGCTTCCACAGTTTTCGGCATACGGTAATTGATAACTTACGCGGGAAACAATTTCCGAACGGCGATTTTATCCGAGAGCCAGACATAGCGCTGGTGGTTGGCCATGACCGAGAAAAACTGGAAACTGCCAGTTATGGCAAAGACAGAATGCAACTCACTTTAAGAAAAGCAGTGATCGAATCCATAAACTACGAAAAGGTTTTCTTTATGAAAACATTAAGGAAAAATATTTAAAAATAACACATAATCGACATAAGAAACTTGGCACTATCAACTACAAAATAATCAATAATAAGACATTACGCACTGACTGAGACAACTTATTGCGCCCTCATCACCAAGAACAAATGTTGCATACCATAGCATGCTCTAGACCACGCTTGGAAACAGCCAAAAACATATCGACCTACATCTCAGAAGAGGGAACTAACAAATTAATGTAGTTATATTTACAGCATGATAGGCTTTTTCAAACCATCTAAAACTTTTATAAAAATTAGAATATTTTTTGCGTAAAACAAAAAAAATCCAGAAATGACTTGAATTTTTGATTTCCTATAGAAAGAAAACCCATTATCAATCATTGCTTCACCCGGAAACTCTTCCAACAAATTCAACTCTTTAACAAGAAAATACGACCCACATTTTACAGATACAATAGATTTATTGTTTTCCACTCGCTCCTTTAGGAGCCCTATTAGATAATCTAAAACATCTTTTTTGTATTTGTAACTTCCTTCAAAATAGAAGGTTGTAAAAAACCCTGCATCTTGCTTATCCCCATCTATATTTAATTCAAAATTAACACCTTCAATCAAAGCATAATATTTATCCATAACTTAAAGCCATTAAATTATTTATCCGATTCCACCTTTTTACTACTATTATTATTTTCATTTTTACTACGATTTTTTTTATTTATTGATTGAGAAAACTCCTTCCAACCAACTTCATTGCCATTTTTATCGATATACCTATCACCACTAGTCAAATAGTTTAATGGATCAACCGCCTCAATACCGTTTGCCAGGTAATCCAGACCTATTCCAACTGTTATCAAAGAGCTACCGATATCACCCCAAAATGAGTGCCCTTTAAGCCCTTCAGTTTGATAATGTGGGCCACCTACTGAACCATCCTGCAATTTATGTCCCTGATGCCTAAGAATTTTTTTGTCTCCTGCTGCAGCTTTTTCTATTTGACGAGCAGCCTGCTTCGTATCTCCAACGATATTTCCACCTTGCTGCCGGACCCTAACAGCCTGCTCTTTACTTAGCCGTCCTAGCTTTTTCACAGAAGAACCCGCCAACCTTACCAAGGTCGCGATCTTTGAAGAGCGGCCATCAGGATCTACATACTTGTAGGGATTGTTATTGGCATAGGCATAGCGGTTGAAGGAGAAGATGTTGTTTTCGCTGAATCCCGCCGGGTCTTGTGAAAGGAACCGTCCTATCTCCGGCTCATACCAACGGGCACCAAAGTAGTTGATCCCTAAGGTTGTCTCTTCAAATTTTCCGGTATACCACTGTTTCTCATCCCACAGAGACTCGATAGGCTGGCAGGGACTTGGAGAACAGTCAGTTTCCCTCGACTCATATGTCAAACGACTGCCATAGGGCGTGTACTCTTCCGTCCATAGCACATCACCATTGGCATCCGTAGCGGCAATAGGCGAACCTAGAGCATCATTGTGGTAGTAGATCACTTCCTCATAGTCTGCGGCCTGTACTTGGCCAAGACTCAACCCAAGAAGCAAACAACAGGTAGTAATGAATACGCCGATCCATGATGTTTTCATTGCAGCACCTCCGTTTGCACCGCTTCCTGGTTGCTGGCTGTATCCTCTGAGTAGAAGTCAAAGGTTCCTGTACCGTTTTTGTCTAACGAGACAACAACAGGGTCAACATAGACTTGCCAGTCCGTGGCATCCAGGCCGCCCGATGTGATAGCTCCCTTTGCCAGTTTTGTCATCCGGAAAATGGTTCACGCAACAATCTCCATTAACTCCCCATCAATCCTTACTGCGCTCTTCAGCTATATTCAGTTTTTTAATCTCAGCTGGGCTAAGACGCTCTCTGATACGGGAGTACAGCTCAACCGATTTCGCGTAATCCCTTTTCCTAAATGCCTCATCGGCTAGCGGCCGCAATTGATCAGCCAAAACGTCAAGAGAGTACTCTTTAGACCATATTTTTCGTTCACGCTCCAGCGCTGAAAAAAATTCCGGATTGCCATCAAGAGCCGAACGGCCATAGAGCCTCATCAACGAACTCAGTTCATTAAGACCGGCAACAACCCCTTCTGGGGTGGTCGTCGCAGGATAGTGGAAATGCTTTTCAGCTTCTGGATCAATATGACGAATGATTTCCGAAATTGCGTACCGAGCTCCGTATGCAATAACACCCAACCCAATCTCATACGATTGCCGCCCGTGATACACTTCCACTTCAACGATGCCCTTTCGGTAACGCACAAGTGTTGGCAATGCTTCTATTTCAGAGAATCCTAAGTCGCCGAGAAATGCAAAGGCTCTCCTAGCTTCCTTCGCAAAGTTCAGAAACGCACGATCCGATGAATTCATATTTTTATCACCTCCGTCATTGCACTGGTGGATTCCAATAATTACTCTTCGGTTCAAACGTCCAACCGCGATCTTTTAACAGATTTCGTTCAGCGTTAAGGAATTGACCTGCTGTGTCTCCTGGGGAGGCGTCACGAATCGGCTGTCCTTTTCCCATTTCCTGGCGAAGCACGCCTGAGTTTTGTTTCCAATTTGCCTTAGGGTTCCCTTTATCTGGCAACCGATCAAGCAGTGATTTCTCTCCTTGCTTCAAATTTTGCAGGTCTTTAACACGACCGATTACAGCACCTTCTCCCGTTGTAACTTTCGCGGTCTTTGATAGCTTTAACAACTTGCCGCTGACCCCCAAAACGCCGCCGCCAAAAGCCAGAACATCTTCACCTGCAGCAGCCCAGAAACCCGCACCATCTCCATTATATCCGTCTTTTAGAGCCCCCCAGACTTGAGCACCATTAAAGCCTCGCCCTGTCGAGAAGTTGTATGTTTCTGTTAACAAGCCTCCAAGTGCAGTGACTGCATTTCGCCCATCTGGGTCTATATAACGGTACGGGTTATTGTTGGCATAGGCATAGCGGTTGAAGGAGAAGATGTTATCTTCGCTGAACCCCGCCGGGTCTTGTGACAAGAACCGTCCTATTTCCGGCTCATACCAACGGGCGCCAAAGTAGTTGATTCCTAACGTTGTCTCTTCATATTTACCGGTATACCACTGCTTTTCGTCCCACAAAGAATCAACGGGGTAACAAGTACCTGAGGTGCAAGTAGTTTCCCTGGACTCATAGGTCAGGCGGCTGCCATAGGGTGTGTATTCCTCTCGCCATAAAACATCGCCGTTGGCATCCGTGGCGGCAATGGGGGAACCCAAAGCGTCGTTGTGGTAGTAGATTACTTCCTCATAGTCTGCGGCCTGAACTTGGCCAAGGCTCAACCCCAGAAGCAACCAACAGGTGGTAATGAATACGCCGATCCATGATGTTTTCATTGCAGCACCTCCGTTTGCACCGCTTCCTGGTTGCTGGCTGTATCCTCTGAGTAGAAGTCAAAGGTTCCTGTACCGTTTTTGTCTAACGAGACAACAACAGGGTCAACATAGACTTGCCAATCTGTGGCATCCAAACCACCCGATGTGATAGCCCCCTGCCCTGTGAAACGGAAGTAAGTGGTCGCAGGCTCATTCACTGTCAGGGTTACAGTGTGTTCGTTAGCGCCCTTCACTTTCTTTACCTGACTAGAAAAGGTTGTGACCGGCGGAGTCACATCAGGACCATTGTACTGCACCGTCACTGTGACGCTGTCGCTATCTGTATCACCCAGATCGTCGGTGACAGTGAGCTGGAAAGCCAAAGCTTCGTTCGCTGTTACAAATGGAGCATCGAAGTCAGCAGTAGCAGTGGTAGCATTGTTTAAGATCACTGCCGTACCAGCGGTCTGTTGCCATAGGAAGGAGGAGATCACGCCATCCGGGTCATAAGAGGCATTTCCATCGAGCTGAACGAAAGCCCCCTCTAGAACTGATTGATCCAAGCCAGCGTCAGCAACAGGTGGTGTATTACCGGGAGCGGGAGTATTAGGTGTCACATTAGATGAAACATATAGAGATGCATCGCCCATCCAATAGACATGAAGCCCATCCGCTTGATCTAGCTCGACCTGCAAAACCTTCTTCACAGCAGCGTCAGAAACACTATTTAATGTATTAGTTTCCCAATTGCCGTTGATGTAGCGACCTGAAACAACATCTGTACCGGAGACTCCTGACATATGGGGCTGACCAGTAGTATCAATACCAATATACGAAGGCTGAGTCGGCAATGATGTAGCTCGAGACCACTTAGTATCGGTTAGAAGCTTCGTAGTGAACTTACTACCCCATGTAACGACTGCATCACCAATATCATTGAGGGCAAGGTGATGCGATGTACTTCCTGGAATCTGGCTCCCTCTTGACTCAAGCGTCTCCTGAGAGGACCAAGTATTTGCAGAAAAGTCATACTCGATAGACTCAATGTTGTCGTCACTTCGGTTGTGCCAAATGATCTGAGCCTTACCTGAAGCCGAGATATCTACCCTAGGTTCCACGTTCTCCACATCAGAACTTGGAGTTTCGTAGATACCATCTTTTAGATACTCAACAGTCTGGGATGGCGACCAACCTGATCCCGGCTCATAAACTGACACCCAAGTATCCTGGACAAGCTCAGCAAACAAATTGGGCTCGGTATATTGATTTTTTCTCCACCAACTGACAACGACATTTCCATCCGCCGAAACCTCACAGTCCATCGTCAAGGTATCACCAAGGTTATTTGAAGATTCTAAATAATGCTCATCTATCCAGCCACGTCGCTGGTGGAACCTTTTAACAAGCGCAACAGATGAATCTCCTAAGTAAGAACCTTGGAATGTGTGAAGTCTATGCTGACGCCAGCATATATATGCTTCACCGTTATCAGCAAACGTCAATCCGTCAACACTAACTACATCCCCATCGGCATTAGAATTCTGGTTGTATTGCTCAACTAAACTCTTCACCTCCCACGCATCATTTGCACGCTTATACGACGCATACAAATCATGGGTGCCGCCTTGATTTTCAGCCCAAGCGACTAGGATGTTCTGATGGTTATCAATATCAACAATAAAATCAGGATGCGTATCTGCATCTTCATTGATTAACTGCGAAGAGGTCCAACCATCGAAAATAGAGTATTCCCAAAGGTAAAGACGATATAGGTTATCTTCAAATTTCTCTGTCAGAACAACTGCATCGCCAAATCTATTTGTGGCAACAGTTGTATTATCCTGATCGAAGTCAACCAACTCTTGAGGCAATCCTACGGGGAGCATCCACTCTCTAGTATCTGGAACTCCGTAAGCGATTGAAGATAAGGGGGTTTCTCCAAGCCCATTGCTAGAGGCAACCGCATAATAATAAGGCGCGCCATTAACAAGCCCTTCATGGTCAAAGAAGTTTTCAGCCGTAACAACCTGATTCCATGAGGTTAAAGGTAAGTTAGGATCAGATGACCAATAGACTTTGTATTCGGTAACACTCTGGGCTTTCTCCCAAACAAAAGTATTCTCACCATCACCGGACAAGACCGCTACCTTTACAACAACACCGGCAGTCTCAGCCACATTTGGATCAGTATCTTCCAAGTATTCTTGCAGGTTAGTAATACCATCTCCGTCAGGGTCACTGGTACCAGAGTATGAGGTGATATTTCCAAAGTTTATGGCCTCCCAGCCATCTGTGATTCCATCTTGATCTTGGTCGATCTTGTTTGAGTAAAAACGCACAATGACTGAATCAGAATCAGAAACGCCAGCCGTATCAGTCACAGTCAACGTATAGCTATAATTGACATTGCTTCCATTATCAGCAATTTGTACCGTAGGGTTTGGAGCAGTCGCATCACTTAGGCTGGGGCCCGCCCATTGATACGTTATAGGCCCCTCTTGATCATATGACCCAGAACCATCCAACTGAACGACATCTCCAGCTATAGCACTTATTTCAGAACCTGCATCAGCCACAGGAGGGTGGTTTGATGTTACGTTAATAGTTATCTGATCAGATGACTCTCTATCCCTATCATCAGTAACCACATACTCCAGGACTATAATTTCATCTGCTGATGATTCAGGAGCAGTAAAAGAGGCGCTTGAAGAGGTGGAGCCACTAATGGAAATAGCTGGACCGGATAATTGACGCCAAAGCCTGGAAACAACCGAGCCATCCACATCCGAGTCGGTGCCAGATAAACTGACTGACAGACCACCATAGGTTTGCTGATCTACACCTGCATCCACTTGTGGAGGGGCATTCTTTTTGACGGTGGCAATCTGCTGAGAGCCTAAATAGAAGTGTTCCTGGCCGTACAGGCTCCCGGACTCATCATACTCACCCAAAAGCATCCCAGCTTCGGAGTACACATATTCGGTCTCTTTATCCCCATTAGCATTATCAATTTTACGAATACGGTTCTTGTTCCCATCATACTCCGCTGTGAACTGACCGCTTTTTAAGGGAACAGTGTTTCTATTACTATCCTTAGCTGATCGAGAGCTAAAGATCATATTTTCCGCATCGTCATAATAATTAAAACGAGAGGTAAAGGTCTCCGTAGGTATTCCAGTTAGGATATCGTAGGTATAGTCGTCACTGTAAGTTGCGTTGCCGAAGTCATCATAGGAAAACCCACGAGTCAGGGTTCCTGCATCACTATAGTGTATTTTATCTAGGAGCAATCCATAGTATTCATACGTAAGGGTTCTATTGTTTGCCACATCTGTTTTTTGCGTCAGATTGCTGTAGGCATCGTAGGAAAAGGAAGATGCTCCCCAACTTCCATTGACCGTTTTCAGACGATTCAAACCATCGTAGGTCATGCTGCGGTTCTTACCCGCATCCAACAGGTCCTGAATGCCCAAAATATTTCCCACGCCATCATAGTCGTAGTGCAGATTAGCCGTGGTAGCACTACCAGATACTGTAATTGTATCGATCCATAACCTGTCCGTATTCAAATAGCTAGTGCTTTGACCATTGACATAATCCATCTGTTGGATACTGCCATCTGGATAATAAGAAACATTGGAAATATAAGGTAGAGCCTGAGTTGGGCGGCCCAAGGCATCTGGGGAGTAATCAACCGTTCTACCCGAAGGATAGGTAACGATCGCAATGTTATCTAGACCATCTATTCCGTACTCAACATGGTAGTTACTGCTACCTATACTGATATCTTCTGATCTTAAATTACCATTATCATCATAATCATAGACTCTGGAACCATAACTATTAGTGACAGACTGAATGTTTCCATCCGCGTTATATTCATTGACTACATCAATGGCATCATTCAGATAATCGACTGTTTTCAATCGATTCATCGGGTCATAGGTATAGGAAATTGCGTTACTGCCACCCACCTGTTTGGAGCTCATGTTTCCCACAGCATCTCTGCCATAGGTCGTTAACCCAATATCGTAGGGGCTGTTGATTGTCGTCAACTGGTATTTACTGTTGTAGCCATAGAACCGGTCATACCCTATATAGTGAGTCGGATCTTCTGGGTCCACTTCCCCTTGAAATACAGACAGGAGATTGCCGTAGACATCGTGATCCAGGAAGGTTCCTACGCCTTCAGGTGAAAGGGTGTAGTAAAGCGATTTATTCTCAGGTAGGCCATAAACTTGATGATAGCGCTGTGTTTGTTGATTATTTTCGTCGGTATGTATCTCAATATGGGCTCCGATATAGTCAATAACTTTATCTGTACCATCTTGGTTAACAACCCTAATCACCCTGCTTAATCGATCATATTCCCAGGTAATACCTGCTGTTGAGTTCGGATTCGACTCAAAGGTTTTCCTACCCAATGCATCATAGCTATAGGTTTTTACATAGCTAGAACCCGAGAAAACATCTTTGCGGGTAATTTTGATATCCCGACCAAAGCCATCCCACTCTACAGTTTCTTCATAATTACCACGGGTGAGCGTTTTCTTTGTGTCCTCCCACACAATGGAGACATCGTTACCAATGGGGTAATCGATTCCAGATAGTCGATTAAGGCCGTCGTAGGAAAAAGAAGTGATATATCCTCTGGCTGAGGTCTCAGAAGCAACCGTACCGGTTGGATTCACCACCCGGCTGATTTGCGTACTGTCAGGATACAATTCAAGTTGCGGCGTACCTCGGAAGTAATTTTGGTAGCTGACAGTGTTATTTCTGGCATCGGTGATAAAAGCAAGATCACCTTCCAACGTATAGCCATAGGACGTTACTACACCAAACCTGTTCTCAGATTCTACTTGCCCATAAGGGGTATAAACGCGGCTGACCACACCGGCATCAACACTATTCTGACTTGTGGTCTCACTTTCAGGCAAACCAATCAGCCAATTGGTTATGTCGTTCAAATAAGTGACCGTCTTTATACGGTCTCCATACTGCGCGTAATTACTATATTCAGTTATTGTACCCGGATTACCAAAGGCATCATGGTCGCTATAGTCAACTCGATTGCCCCAACCATTTGTCACTATGTACTCAGACTCCAAAAGGGGAACAAAGACTTGGTCATCCCACAGCGCCGTAAGAATCCCCTGGCGATACTCTTCATCCGAGATAACGCGAAAACCCCAAGCATTTTGAACTGACTTGATTACTGTCCCACCCAATGCATCTAAATAATCGTGGCGTAATTTCAAGCCCATTTGGAACAGGACATTGTACCGACCGACCATCGCCCAATAGCCAATGTGATACACCTGTTCAACCCCTACCGGTGTAGTAATAACAGTCAAGTCTGCTTTACGCCCCAAATTATTGGGGTCTGTATAACCTAAGTTTTCAAAAGGAACTGTCCCCGGCTGGAAGGCATAGGTCCATGTGCCTGTTGCATGCCCCGGATTAGTTTGGGTTTTGGATTCAATGCCGACGATTTCGAAGTTGTCATTCGGATCATAAGGCTTGAATTTTTGATAGGTGTAGTTCACTTCTCCCAAGAAGGGATAGGTCACTTTGGTCAGGCGGTTGTACTCCGGCTCCGTATTGACCGTACCGTATTCGTACCACCAGGCTGAGCCGCCCGGTCGGACAACTTCATTCAACAAATAGTGTTGAACACCTCCCCACCCCGTGAATGCATCAGAAATGGGGTCATAGTGGTATTCCCAGGTTTGCCCATTGGAGGTGATTTGATACAACCGCGCACCATTGCTTCCTACAGTGATATCCAGATCATTTTCATCCAGATAACGGAAGGTCACCTGACGGCCATCAGAGGCGTCGATCTGCGAGATCAATTTCATGCCATTAGCGATCTCAAAGAAGGAAATATCCAGGGTATTTCCATTGATATCGATGATTTGATTGGTAAACCAGGTTTCAACAAAGGGAGCGGGCTCACCCATAGGGCCATCTTCGCCCTGGATATAGACCCGCTCCTGCATCATGTAGGTCGTGCCATTCGGTGCAGTTACTTCTACACCTTGGCTGTAGTCGTTAGGGTCCACACATTTGGCAATCCAGTTGGACTTGGAGATAAAAGTACCGTCAGCAAGCTCCTTACTGTGTACCAGCAGTTCACGGCCCCCATCAGGCATTTCAATGGAAGGGTTATCTTTGGTATCTCCACCACCTATCGGACCTGTCCCACAAAGTTGCGTTACCGAGCCGGAGCCGATGGTGATCCGGCCAAAGTGCATAGTCCAACCATAGCCAAAGGGGTTGTTATAACTGGGAAGTCCTTGGGGCAGGTTATAGAAACGCTTGATGGTGATATCCAAACCACCGTTTCCGGGAACAACAAGGTCAACGTAACTGAGCTGTACATTGCCGCTAAAGGGGTCGATATTCTCGGTAACATCCTGTCCCGCCGCCGTCTTAAAGGGGTTCATACCGGGTTCGGCATAGAAATCGCGGGGTTCATCTTCAGCCCACACCAAGGTGCAGGCGGCTAGAGTCACGATGCTCAGTGCGTAAAGAAATCCTTTCATGATGTTACCAGTCCTTGGTCAGATACAGGTGATTAAGAGTGGTCTCCTGGGGACGCCAGCTTGATACTGGGAGGATCAAGTTTTTTAGCTTTGCCGGGGGCTGAGTGTTTTTCTTTTTTCGTCTTTGGCTTATGGCCCATTGGCTTAGGCTTGCCAGGTGCCTTTGACTCGGGATTAGTTATGCCATTTTCTGCCGACGAGGCAACTGGTGAAGCTTGTGGGGTATCAGCGGCTATTGCGGATAACGGAGACAAGCCCACGACTACTAGCAGGAAAAGCAAACAAAAGGCAGTAGAAGAAAAAGCAGTAATAAAACGTGCAGATGACAGTGTGTTCATAGCCCATCCTTAGGGAAATGCGTCCATTGCCATGAAAGACTAGCCCATCTTTGTTACAAAACCAAGAAAGGTTTCCATAATTTTTCAATCTACCAAAAACACCATTTCGTGGATATGCTCGTAAGCTAGCTGCCTGACAGCGGGGTTATCATCACCAACGAGTCGAAACCCTTTCCCTGACTTGAAGGGCACTGTCTTACCAATGGGAAAGAGCTTGTCTGCGTTTTCAGGATCGGGAACGAAGGCTTTGAATACAGGTAGTTTGGCCGGTTTTTCTTTTTCCTTATCCTCACTCATCACTGCCACCTATAGTTGTTCCCATAATTCCATTATGGGTTGAGAGCGCTTAATAAAGGGTTAATGCGGATCACGCTTGCGAGTGCGCTCCTGACCTTTTTTCCGCTCCCTTTCCTCTTCCTTGGCTTTGGAATTGCTATTAAATTGTTCAGAGAGTTTTTCTTTCTCACCCTGCACGGCTTCACCAAAGCTATCCCTGAGATGTTCTGTTTGTTGTTCCGGAGGAATACGGTGGGAAAGATCATTAAATTCATTCGTAAGATGTTTATCAGTAATTTGTACAGAGTGACCTAATTCCTTAATCAGCTTCTGACGCTCAGTGGCATGAGAAACACGAATTTTCCTGATCCTGTCCTGTAGTTCCTTACGCTCGGCAAGCTGCCTGACAATCACTACATGTCGCTCTCCCCGATCTCGCCTCCTGTTTCGAGTAATTTCCTCGACATTCTGGCGAGAGACACGACCTCGCCTGCCGGAAACTCTGTCCCACACCCCCATCACACCTTTGCGGAGCCTGTTGGCACGTTTTAGGGCTTCGCCTTGCCACCGCTCTTTCTGGAAAGCTTTGATATTGGCACGCTCTTCCCTGTGGTTTTGCGTTACAGCTTTCTTTTCCACAAGGAGCGGTCTTACTTCCCTCTCCTGCCGCTCTTTGAGTTTTTCCAGCCTTTCCTGCACAGAGCGGGATTGTTGTCCTCTGATCTGTTGCCGAACCTGCGCCAGGGTCGGCAGGTTTTTGGCTTCACCAATACACGGCGCGATCTCATTTTCCTTCATACCGGAATAGCGCGTTAGCGACATCGGCTCACCGCTATGGTGAACAATCAGGAAAGTGGGCTTTTCTGATTCCTTGCCTTTGCGTTGCCTGCGTCCCTGCGCCAGATACATACCATGATCTTTCAGTTTCGCTTCAAATACCGAACGGCTGTCTGAATGTTTCAGGGCTGTTCTGATAACGGCTTTTAAGTTTCGCGGGTCTTCTTTGAGCCGTTTGGCTTGCTGCCAGATTTTCAGGTCATAGTTATTCGGATCAGTGTGGACTTTATCAACCAGACCTTTGGGTGGTTCATGGCCATTTTCATAGAAAAGCGCCAGACTCAGCTCATTCAACTTGGTCTTAAAATGACGCATCTGCCTGGCCACTAATTTCGTGCCTTGCTCCTTTTCACCCGCCTCTCGATTTTTACGGGTGATTTCCTTTTCGTGCAGTCGTGACCAAACGGCGTGTGCGTGCCGCCTGCCCTCTTTCTCATGAAAGACAATGGCGCGGGGATGGCCCACCAACCCCAATTTCTTTTCCACGTCCGCGATGGCTTTCTCATACTGCTCAAGCGTAAGATCGCCTTTTCCCGGAGGACTTAACTGGACGTGGAAGAACGGCTTTTTGCACTGCGTGCCCATTGATGCCGCATCAATCTCCTGAAAAGCCGTATGCAAGTTTGAACTGGCAAGACCACTGATTTCGTGGACTTCGACATGCTCGTTTTCATCGCCATTCATCAAATGGAGTGATAACGCCCTCGCATGGCCCCGTTCGGACGCTTTAAGGATCATGGCCGCCCGGAATACCTGGTATGGGCTGCTTGCCAAGCGCGATTATCAGCATATCCCGTATGTCCTGAACATGGGCACACGCCTCCTCCAGGCGTTCCCGTTCCGGCCATGATCCGCTATTGGCAACATAGGCAAGCTGATTGATGTTGTTGCCAATACGGCCAATCCCTGCCAAAAGCGTGGCCAGCTTTTCATGGTCTTTGACCGGTCGGTAGGATTGGCGAGGTGGTTCGGATTTTAGGGTGGTGTGGCGGAGATAGCCGGATAGTGAGAGACCGGCACGGTCGGCGAATTCCTGCAAGGCTTCGTATTCGGTATTGTTAAAGCGAACGGTGAGGCGTTTTTCACGCTCCCGCTTCTCGCTTTTGCGCTTCGCCATAATAACCTCCCTGTCTTTGAATCGCCCCCTGGCTACCGTATGAGAAGGACTGTCTCACGGTAGCCCCGCCGGAGGGATGCAATGGGAACGCGCAGCGGGTTCCCTTGCCAAGTTGGTGCTGTGCCGAAGGCAAAGACCGAGCCTGATTTATCAGGTGACGGTCTGACCGCACACAACTTGCAGTATTGCTAAACCTTAGTTTACTAACCAAAGGTTTAACATAAAGTTAGCGATACGTGGGTTTGGGGTTTCCCCATGCGCCTTAGCGCACCGCCACGATCTGTGCCGTCCCGTATGAGTCCAGTATAGGCCGCAACTCTCTCTGCCCGCCAGAATAAAACGGCAGGTAGATTACAGGCTTAATGTCCGCATCTGTCTGCCAAAGTACGTGACGATCCGGCTGAATCCGTTTCACCCCGTACTACTCTTGTGAAAATCCACAAACTTTCAATTCCACCTATGTTTACTAGAATTCAATAAAAGAATATAACAATGGATGATATGCCGAACATGAAACAGATGCTTTACGCACTAGGACTTTTTCTCGCAAGTATTGTATTTACCATCATAGCGTTCCTTATAGTTGGCTTGGCCGCTATCGCAATCCATTTATTTCAGCTTTATTTGGCAACTTGGCTACCACAGTATATGCCCGAGGTTCTAACCTTAGTTGAATGGTGCATTTTTTTGTTTGACATCTATGTATTTGCTCGTCTTATATGGTTTAAAACCAATAGATTTTTCAAAATTATTGGAGCTTAGTGATGGTAGCAATAACAATTACAAAGAAAGATAAAAAAATGACTAATGATGGAGGAAAGGGATTCATTCATTTTCTAATGGAAGCTTTTGCCTTAGAAGCAAAATCATGTTTTAGAATAGTAGCCGCCCCTATAAAATCATTGCGAGATGGTTCAACCAAGGAAATGAAAGAAGTATTTGATAAGGATGTTGAAGACGGCAAAAAACTCATCGAAAAATACTGCGGCCCCATGAACTCATAGGCTTGCATTAGTGTTTTTCTTCTCCAACTCTTACAAAACAAGGGATAACTGTTTCCAGTTATCCCTTCAAGTTGGTGGATTATTGATTGTTTTGCTTATCTTCCACGGGGAAGATATAAAGCTGGCAATCACCGCTTAGCAACTCAGCCGGAACGACCTTGAACTGCACCGCCAGGCCGTTGCCTTTCTCGGTTGGCCATGCGACTCCGACTTCCACCTTGTGGTGCTTGTCATTGCCGCCTTTATCCGTGTAATGACGGTAGGCAACTACGCGTGCCACGGGCTTTTGGCCTTTGCCGGTGTTTGGGTTTTCATCTTGTTTGAACATAATGTTCTCCTTTTCTGTGTTAAAGGGCTGGCACCATTGCCAGCCGATGGCCAAGCGCCAGAACACGTTGCCGGTCAAAAATCAATGAACTACACGATTAAGCGGGCCGGAAATTGATTTAGCGAAGCGGTTGTCCGGCAGCGTGTTCCAGTGACAGTCAAGGGTGGTGATGGTGCTGCACAGGCCGAGAACACAGAAAAAGGCATTGTGTGGAAGCGTCTTTAATGGAAACCACCGGCAAAGGCCAAAAGCCCGTGGTATTTCTTCCAAATTCTTCTATCTTTAGAGAAGCGATCAGGGAATTGATACGGATATCAGTATGGACACTTTGCCAAGGGGCGTACCAGGCGTTAAGGAAGAAAAGCCGCCGGATTCCTTGTGGCGAGACCCTTCTTCCGTAGCCGGAAATCCAGAATACGCCTTTGATGGTTCAAAAATATTTCTTGGCCAGTTAAATGGCCACCTTATCGGGATAAAAGATGACCGTCATGTTGTCCTTTGTGCCGGTTCACGCTCTGGCAAGGGCGTTTCGATTATTGTCCCCAACCTTATCGAATATCAGGGTTCTGTGCTTGCCATAGACCCAAAGGCTGAACTTGCGAGTATCACGGCAAGGCGAAGATTTGAAGGGCTGGGGCAGCGCGTGTTTGTCCTTGACCCTTTTGGAAAGGCCGATCCTGCTGTATCTGAATATCTCTCAGCGTTTAATCCTCTGACCATGCTGTATACAGGATCGGACACTATTATCGAAGATGCCGGATTGATAGCCGATGCGCTCATTGTGCCCAGTGGCGGTGATACCCATTGGGATGATAGCGCACGAAACTTTCTTGAGTGTGTCATTCTGCATATTGCTACGAGTACTACATACAAGGATGAAGACCGAACACTCGTCACAGTGAGAGACCTTATTTCCGGTCGCATACAGCAACAAAGGCAGCAACAATCCCTTGAGTTTCTAAAAAAGGAAATTCAGGAAAATGCGAAGGACTGTAATGAAAATTATGAAGACCTTGCTGCGGCTCTGGAAGCCGGAGCGTCCGATTTCTTCGATAAGCCGGACAATGAAAGGGAATCCGTTCTATCGACGTTGCGCCGCCATACCAAGTTTCTGGATTACAAGGCCATGCGCAAGGTGCTTTCCGGTCATGATTTTGATTTATCAGAGCTAAAGACCGCTCCCAACGGTACAACGATTTATCTCTGTCTTCCGGCGGGGCGCATGTCCACCTGTAACCGCTGGTTTAGGCTCTTTGTCAATCTCGCTCTCGAAGCCCTGGAACGCGAAGAAAAGAAACCGGATATTCCGGTACTGCTTTGTCTTGATGAATTTCCCGTTCTCGGTCACATGCGGCAGATTGAAGTGGCCGCAGGCCAGATAGCCGGATTTGGTGTAAAGCTCATGACTGTCATTCAGGACTTATCGCAGCTTAAATCAATCTATAAGGAACGATGGGAAACCTTCATGGGAAATGCGGGTGTTTTGATTTTCTTTGGGAACAACGATGTCACCACGCTCGAATTTATCCAGAAAAGGCTCGGCAAAACCTCTTTGATCGTATCGCGAAAAAGCGACACGGCAGTTAAGGATGCTGGCCATAACCGTACCGGCCTGTCCTGGTCTCTTGAAGTGCACGACCTTATCACCGGCGAGGAGGCTAGCCGCTTTTTCGCACGTGACGGTATTTATGACCGGCAGCTTGTGATTGAAGCCGGTAAAGCACCGCTCGTTGTTGAGCGGGTCGAGTATTACGCAGACAGCTTTTTTGAAGGTAAATATCAGGAAACCGGCAATGATTAAGCGCTGGTATAGCTCCGGCAATGCTTTTGGAACAAAAGCTCTCCGGTTCAAAAGCAAGTACATCAGTCCCGAATTCTACCAGTGGGCCAATGGAATCATTACGCTCATCGCTTTGGCTTTCTTTGTTATCGGCATCATGATCTGGGGCGTTGCTGACTGGCATAGAGAAGTTGGTTATGTGCTGCTCGTTTTGTTGGTTGTATGGGCCATTTTTCAATCGCTTCAAATACCTCTCAATCTGGCAAGAATCCTATTCGGGCCACGCCTTGATGTAGTCCTAGCACCTGATTGGGTCAAAGTTGGCGGTGTTCTGTTTTACCGGACATACCATACTGACCAGTACGGTTTCTATGAAGAAGACCACCCAAAGACCATAGAGGAACAGGAATACAGGCGCGTCAATCCTAAACAGTTTGGAGACAAACCTTCCCTTTATTCGATTTCAAAGCAGCTCGTTCTTTATGCCGAGGACAAACGCATTGTCCTTGCCTCCATTTATCACACTCCATCCATGGCAAACCGCATGGCCATGAAACTCAATATGATGAAACAAGCTGTCAATGAAGTTGATATGGAAGGATAGCCCTATGGTAGATCAAGCGGAAAGCAAGGCCGAGAGACATGAACGTGAGCGACAAGAGGCCAAGACCAACCACGCCGAACATAGTCCCAGTAACAAAAAAACCGATACGAACCTAGACGAGTGGCAGCAAGTGAGCATCACCGTAGACCGGCAATATTTACTTTTCAGCCTTTTCTATTGGCTCAGCCGGTCTATCCTCCTCGCGTTCCTTATTATCGCCTTGTATGCGTTTGTGATGGAGGGAGCTTTTTTCCTGGAAGCTTTTGTCACTGAACGCTACGGGACCGGACAGTAACAAGGATCTTCATCAAGGGGATACGATTATGGATGATAGAGTTACCATCAATGTTAATTATCGAGCTTTCGTCATTGCCCATGACGTATTACTTGAACATCGCTTTCACAAACCATGCATAGAAGTATGTGAAGAAAATATAGGCAACTTCGAAAAAGAGGGTGAGAAGGAAAAGTCCCGCCTATGGCGTGAAGCAAAAGAGTTTTTAATTAAGACCCACAAAAACCCGAAAGCCGTCATCTACGCAAGGGGTACGGCAGATGAAGGTTACTTTACAGAAGGTAAATCTGACAAAAAGATCCATATAGAACTGCCAGATGGGTTATTCCCTGAAATGCCGGAAGAGCTGAAAAAAGAAATTGAAGAAGAGGAAAAAACAAAATCCAGAAGTCCTGAACAATCAGATCGTGAACATAAAACAGGAAACACACCTCCTGATCCTGTTGACTTCGATGATGATGCGCCCTTTTAGGGCTTGCTATGTGGGACTTTATTGCTGGTTCCATCAATTCCTTACCAGGAAACTGGAATGTTCTGGGCTGGATTGTTTTTATCTTCATAGGTGCGGCAGTAGTACGGGGCATTGTAGAAATGCTGGCCTTTCTTGCCGAAATGACCTTTGAAGGTATTTCTGTCGCGTCAAGCATGGCAGTCCTGTTCATCTGGCAATTTATTCTCGCGGTGCTGCTCATCCCGTTCAGGGCGTTAAAAATCACGGCACTTCACGTCATAAAAAAAGAACCTGGTAAACTACGGATTTCACTCAAAGACATTTTCAAGATGTCTGCATTTGGAGATACGGGTTCCTCTACAAATCTTGTAGAAACAGACCTCATAATCGGCAAGATTGATGAAAATGGAATACCAACAAACGGCTCTTTGAAAACAGGCTCGTATAGAGGCCAGCTATTCTCCACTCTTTCAATGGAAAAAGTTATTGAGATATATAGGCTAATGGCCGTTGATGCATCATCAGCCAGTTTTGTATCTCAGTACCTTGATAAGGCTTACGGCTCGCAATGGCGCTACTCATACGAAAAGAATTATTCTCAGCGCGGTAATCAGCAAAAGTCCGAAGACCGGCAGGAGCAGAGGAAATCAAACACTGAGGACTCTCATAAAATATCTTATGAACGGGCCTTGGAAATTTTTGATTTTGACAAAAATTCCAGTTTTACCCAGGACGATCTTAAAAAGCGCTATCGATCCGTTATCAGTAAGGTTCATCCCGACAGAGGCGGATCAAATTTCTTTGCTAAACAGGCGAACGAAGCGCTGGAAGTAATAAAAAGACGTAAAGGATGGTAATCCATTTTTGCCACAAATTTGCCACAAGCCGAAAAAGACTGTTTCGAACAACGGCGGATTCCTGCGGGTTACAAAGGACAGTGAATTTGTGGCAAAAATGGCCAAAAAGGGCCATTTCTTTACATAGTTTTCTGCTAACTGATTGATTTAATTATGGCGCGAGCGACGGGACTTGAACCCGCGACCTCCGGCGTGACAGGTCACAAAAGTCCGCAGAATTCCGCCATTTTATGAAGTTTCTGCCACAGATTTGCCACAAGAATTCAGAGAAAGACGCTCCAGCATACCCGGACGACGCGTTGCTTTGTTCGATTCTTCTTCTATCAAATGTCCGTAGGTATTGAAAGTCGTTTCGATCTTTTCATGTCCCATAAGGCGTTGAATCTTCTTTAAGTCCACTTTTTCACGTATCAGCATAGAGGCATAAAAATGCCTGAGAGCATAAGGTGTGAACCTGGGTCTTTCGACGTCCTGCCCTTTTTCTATAGTCTTCTCAATCAAACCCGCTTCAAAACAGGCCGCACGAAAACCACGGTTTCGCCAGTTTTCGACTTGCTGCCAATGCCCTGTCGCTGTCGGAAACACAAGATTGTGTCGGCTCTCTGACGCATGATACTCGATGTAGTGGCAAACCATATCAAGCGTATCATCACTTAAGTCAATAAACCGGCGGCCTGCTCTGGTTTTCGTAACAGAAATCTTATACCCCCCTCGCTCAAGAGCTTGCGTCACCATAACGCCGGTATCGGAGAGATTTTCCTTGGGAATCACCAGATATTCTTGTGGTCTCATGCCTGAATCCACGGCCAGATAGAGAATAGGGCGATACCTGTCCCAAGTTCTTGAGATTTGGGCATTCTTTGAATTTGCCAAGCGATCAGCAGCCGAAAGCAGTTCATGAATGTCTTTCGGTGTAGGTATCTCAACCGGCTGATCGTATCTTGAAGAGGATTTAATGCTGATACCGGTGGCAGGGTTGCCGACAATGTAACCTCGCAAAGCCATCTCTTTCAAAACCGTATGGAACGAGGATAGCGTTTTTCTTGCCTGGTCCTGACTGTAATTCTTTAGAAGCCACGATCTGAACCTAACAATATCAGGTGTTTTGAGCTTTGCCATTGCACAAGGCCAGTTATATGCCTTTATGCGCTCCGCTCGGTATCTATATGTCTTTAATGTGTAGTAAGTAACGGGTTCCTGACCGTCCGTTCCTTCTTTCTCGCAGATATCAAGCCAAAGATTAACGGCCTCTTCTACCATCATTGAATCATTGGAAGAATGCTCTTTCCACTCGGTTGAATTCTCGGCAAATGCCCTTGCCTCCTTCATGGTTTTGAACGTAGCAAATGAATAGCCCTTTTCGGCTGTTTCATCCTGATAGCGCACCTGATAGGTAACGCCCTTCTTTCCTTGTCGTTTTCTTATGTCTGCCATAGCTTTCCATAGCCTTTCTACCTGTTTTTATCAAAGGTTTCCGATAGTGAACGTGGTTTTATGTGTGAGTTCTTTTCTGCCTCAACGCGGCACTCGTTATAGATTGATACCAAAGCTCCTTTTTCTATTTTCAATCTGCCGTCAATCGGGTCTACAAAGAACGGCAACTTTCTCCGCCCCTGTGCGTCCTTGTCTGCTGCTCTCTTCATTTGTCTGTCGTTCAGGTCAACGCCCATACCGGACAAGACCTGCTGAGCCTGTTTCAGGTCGATATAGCATGGCGGTTTCATTTTTCCTCTCTTTCTGCCCGCTGGCGTTCTTAACTATCTATGGTTGTACTTACCAATCTATTACAACCTGATTATGTTAATTATTAGTAAACATACGACTGTATCCCACTTCGTGGCCCGCAAGTCTATTTCTGGCAATAGCAACATAGTCTTCCTCAAGGTCAATGCCGATATAGCTTCGTCCTGACTGTTTGGCAGCCATTGCGGTTGTTCCTGAACCACTAAACGGGTCTAACACGATTTCACCCTTCCTTGAAAAACTCTCGATCAAAGGCTTCATCACCGCTACGGCTTTCTGGGTCGGGTGCAATTTATTCCCGGTGTACTGCCATTCCTGGATATCCTGCATAGGTGTGTCAGGCCTTGGGGGAGTGCCCTTTGCTAGCAAAAAGGCCTGTTCATGGTGACGGGACAGATACCATGATGATGAGGCGTAACGCTTCGGCCAGACGATATGACCTACCAGCCTGAAGCCAGCTTCTTTCCACGCGCCCATGAATTTGTCTATGTGAATATCACCATAGAAGGAGACACAAAAGGAATTATCTTTCAAAACACGATAGATCTGCCTGAAAGCTGGTCCTATCCAGCCTGCATCGCTGTCATTCCGGATAGCCCTCCCATGTCTGTCCTTGTAATTCACAAGATAAGGCGGGTCTGTCACGACCAGATCAACCGATGCCGCCGGAAAGCCCTCCATGACACTGATGCAATCACCTTGCATGATTTGATTGATAGGTAATTCTCTACAAGGTGTTTTTACAGTGGTGTATTCGGGGACAGAGAATAGCCCCATGTACTTATTGTCGTTTCTATACTCATCGGTCAACATCGAAGTTTCTCCTTTCAAAAACATTAAAACTGGGTTGCACATGCAGCCCTGGTGTTTCGCCGAGAAACAGATGGGTGTGGGTGGTGCGGTTTCGGGAGGAACCGGGATGCGAGAAGTGCGGGGCACACTGCCCTGCGCGGTGAGAAGCCCTGTTCCTTTGTAGAAAACGTGCCAGGGAGGGAAGACAGCGTCTTCTCTAAGCCCTATCAATCTATTGCATTATACTAAGCATAGGCTTAGTATGATGATTAGTATATAAGTTAGGCCATATGATGAACGCACAGCAAATAAGCGATCTTAGGAAAAAGTTGAAACTCAGCCAAGCGGAGTTCGGCAATCTCTTTGGTGTGCACTCTATGACCGTTAGCAAATGGGAGCGTGGCTTATTGGCTCCGAACCATTATCAGACCGCCTTACTTACTGACTTTGCAAAAGCGGCAAAAAAGAAAGAAGTCCAAGAGACTCTTGGAACCATATTGGTTGGGGCCGGAATAGCTGCGGCTCTTTACCTATTGCTGAAAAATTCAAGGAGTTAGAAAGATGTACCTACCCGGCGATACCATTGAAGTTCACAAAGGCATATTCAGACACCCTGGAATATATGTTGGATTTAACAATGTTTTTCATAATCACCCCTCTTCAGGAGAGGCTATTGTGGATTTAACAACATACGATCCCAAAGGCATAAGTGTATTAAGGTGTAGACCACACAGTACCCACGTGCCCGTCATTCTCAACCGCATCAATCAAATAATGCAGAATCCAGAATCCTATTCCCCTTTTACTAATAACTGTGAGGATAGTGTGTCCAAGGTATTAACTGGCAAGGCTGGCAGCCCCCAACGCGAAGGCTGGGCATTGTTTACAGTTATCGCAGCTTTGACTGCTGCTGCCCTGCGTTAGAGCGTTCTAAAAGGGTTTTCCGTCAGGGTAGACCCTTTTATCAAGAGGATCATTGTCGGGATGGTGGGGACGGCAGCCTTTTTCAAAGCTAAATCGGGGTTTTCTGATTATCCGACCGGCATTATTAAATGCCGAGTCTGTGAACGGCCAGGAGGCATACAAAAGGCCACGGAAGTTTTCGCCTCCGGTCTTTTTGGGTTCCCAGGACGATTGCCAGACATCATCATACTTCAAACCAAAAAGTGTTAGATAAGTACATCCAATATATTCCCGGTCAAACCGAACGATCAGCTCATCACTATATTCACTGGTCTTATCAAGGCCTAAACTGTCATAGCAATGCCGATCACAACTTGCATAAACCGTATAGTATCCGTGCCTTTCTTCCAGCAAAATCGACTGAGCCAGAAAATACAACATCGCAAAACCCAATCCCAATATGGCGAGCTCGATCATTTTGGAGAAGAACTTCAGAAAGAATTTGAGGGCTTTATACATTGCCAATCATCCCTGATTGATATTCATGATTTCTCTTAGCTATAGAGTAGTACAGCTTTACCCTACCAACCGCTTCCAGTCTTTTCTAAAGCACTTATAGGACACACCCCAGAAACCAGCCAATACGACAAGTGCGGCCTTGTCATAGCGGCGTATTAGTCTGTGGGCTATAGAGTCCTCAAGCCCGCCCATGGCTCCCTGAAAGTGGAGATTGGCGGCGTAATGCTCACCCAGCTCGATCATCAAGGCAAAGCAGACAACTCCCAGGACGAATGCCCAGATGGTTTTGGGGGAGCTCAGGAGAACATAAAAGGCAAGTTCCAGTTTGGCTCTCATTTATCAATTTCCCTTTGTATCGGCTTTAACTCCTGACAAAGCCACCGCCACCCTACCCTGACCGCACCCTTGACCTGCATCAACAGGTGCGGGGATTGACCCTATCCTGCCACTCACAACTTTGCGATGTAAAGCGCCCTTTGGGTAAAATCCAGATAGAGAGAAGATTATTAACGTGATACGCCGAGAGGCAAAGGGCGTTGCACTTCCCCCTGCTCTACCCCCGCATGGAAGCCACATGACGATCCTGAAAGATATTTCAATGGCACGAATAGCGTTCCGCAGACAGTACGGCAAGTACCCTACCGTCCTTCGGGTGAACCCCTCAGTTTTCGAGAAAATACAAAGTGGACTATATGAAGGGCGCTGTACCAATGCCAAAGACATTCCTTTAGCACGCTACGACCAGATGGAAATCATTGTCATTGACGGCCATGACGGGTGGTCAATCGAATAGTCATGAATTAGAGTTACTTCATAGTGACTTCTGCTTCTAAAAGGTTCTCCCCCGGCCATATCAGAGTGAGCACTAAGGCCTAAAAGATGCAACTGAGCATGGATGAATGAGATCTAGGCATGGGAAAAACGATCAAGCTACTAATTCTTTCATTTTCTGTACTTGGCTTTTGTAGCTCTACTATTGCTGGAGCCGAACCTCAAGCGCCATCCTCTTCCGATGTGGATTTAAAGAGTATTTTTCTCTTTGCAAGTGCAATAGGAGCCTGTCTCGCGTTTATCTTCAGCCAGGTTGTTATACCTGTCTACAAATACAAACATGGCCAGGAAAGAAGTCGAAAAATGCTCTTGGCGATAATGGCTTCTTCGGTTGATAAAACCTATGACTTTTTCGGAGAAAACTACAACACGCCATTTAATGAAAAGATGATTTTTCGGCTCAACGAACAACTGGAAATGGTTTTGGCGGACAAGTCATACAGACTTTACTTAAAAGTCACAAGTGACCGTGAGACATTTGACAGAATTTTTAATGAAGCTGATTTTTGGTTTTTACCAAAGAACATCAGAGACGCGTACATGAAATATGTTGGTAATGCCACACAGTCAGCATCCATGGGCGAAGCTCTTATGGATAAGACTTTCCTTGACCGAATTAGTAGTGCGGAGAATGGTAACGAAAGGTACGCAAGAGCAATTCAAAGCGTCATCAAACAACTTGAAATATGGCTTGAAAGCACAAAGGAACTTAACCGAGAACTCAAAGAGTACAGTTCGACGATTAGAACAGAATAGGGCCTGAACCAGGTGACATTGACGTTTTCCTCTCTTGTTGGGGCCGTTCTGCCCCGCAATGTTCACGTTCATTGTAAGTCTTGGCTAATGCTCTTGCAAACTCTTCAGGAAGTAATACAGGCATAGCACTGCTTGATGATTGCTGTCTTTGACGCGATTTTTTTGTAGTATTTTCCATCCTGTCTATTCCTTTTTGTTATTCATACACTCTCATCCATAAACTTCCAGGCATAATCAGTCAAGAAAATTCCTTCTACTACAAACTGACCTAGATCAGTCCGCGTTCTGCGAGAGATACCGATGTCTCGCCGATCACAAGGTGATCAAGAACCCGAATATCGACAAGGTCCAGCGCGTCTTTGAGACGGCGGGTAATCGCTTCATCGGCCTGTGAGGGCTCGGGGTTACCGCTCGGGTGGTTGTGGGCGAAAATCACGGATGCCGCGTTCCGGGCCAGCCCTTCTTTCACGACTTCGCGGGGATAGACGCTTGCCCCGTCGATGGTGCCGCGAAAGAGTTCTGCGTGCCCGATTACTTCATGTTTGTTGTTCAGCCAGAGGGCAAAAAAGACTTCGTGTTCATATCCACCGATCAGCACCTGGAGGTAGCGGGCGGAAGCTTGCGGTGAGGTAAGGGCTTCCCCTTTTATAAACCGCTCCCTGATACAGTCCTGTGCGGCTTTGACCAGTTCTTCCTGCGGGATTTGGCGGTAAGCACCTTTGCTGTCGCGGACCCGGCAGGTTTTTTGAAGGGTACGGGATTTCATGATGTTGCTCCTTAAACGCTTGACTGTTGATGTGCGTTCAAGAAGCCGGACGTAGAAAGCGGCCTTTTCAGGTTTGATGACAAGCTGGCGCGGGTCACACGGGCGTTAAGTCATCACCCGCAAGGGCATCCGAACTTGAAAAGGACGTTGCGGACGGCAAGATCGCAACCCTTTTTCAACAGCGCGTTTTAAGGAGCCGTGAACTCCCCCTTCACCTTGCTCCGCCACCGATAGTCCGCAGTGCCGTTACCGAGTAGAAGATCCACAAAACAGCCCCTTATCCGGGGGCATATAAAAGAAGGGGAAGTCTTAACGGGATGTTAACGGCTCTCCGATATGCTGTTAGGGCGATATATGAAGGATGCACACATGGTGGATGACTGGGATGAAAGGGCTGGGGAGATAAAGAGGGACAATCTCCGGCAAAACATCGACGACCTCAACAATGAGGTAGCCGGACGTGATACGGGCCGGATAAAACGCTTTGTCCAGTCCGAAGCTATTGGCAGTAAAGCCGCCTCTCAGGATGACGATGCCGATTTCGTAATGAATCTGGCAAGCCAGATTCTTACAGAGCAACAGCAAAGACGGATCGAGCGCCTCCAAAGACAATTCGAACTATACGATCAGGCCACCACCTTGGCCCTCCAGGAAATCGACGAAGAAATTGCACTGGCCGAAACCGAATACAGGCGTATTCAGGACAACGCCACAGTGCTTCAAGATGGCCGCCGCGTCTATCGGGACGAAACAAGCGGCCATTTCTATGACGAGCAAGACCAGAGGGTTTCGAGCGAAGACGAGATAGAGGCTTCTGCGAACTACTCCCGTGATGATTCATCGAGACAGGCTCTCCGATCTGCTGATATGCGTTTGGACGACCTGCATAAAGAACGCAAAGATGTCATTGATTTTCAAGAAAAGCAGAACGAGCGTGAACTGCGCCTGAAAGATCACCCCGAAGAGGTCGATGAGATTGAGCAGGAAATGAACAACTCCCCTGTCCCTGACCGCGTGAGAAAGCATCACGACCAGTTAGCTTCATCTGCGGACCAAGAAATAAAAGCAGAGGCCAGCACCTCGGTAGCCAAAAATGAAATAGAAGGCAGTATTGAAAGTGAGATCGCGCTGATGCCCGCATTCCGTCATGCGGCGGCTGTTGAGCAGGTTTCTCAACAGCCGGACATTCAAAAAGACATTACTCCGGCCAGCCCCGGCATGGCCTTAGGGTAAGGCTTCACACACTGTAAAAAAAGTGCTATTTCAATATGTGCTTAGCCGGTTCAGATCACGGCTTGCATAGAGTTAGCGCCCTACTCCTGTAGTGGGCAAGCCCGTTTTGCCAGAACCCAGACAATTGCTTCGGGAGCCTTATCAGGAAATTTCTCAAGATAACCGTAAATCGCTTCAACCGACCCTTCTGTGCGGTAATACCAGTTATAAATGCAGTTCCCTCTATCATCGTCCCCTTCCGTAAACTGAAGGTAGGCAAACATATCCACAAGCCCCATCAAGTAACGAGAGATATACTTACTGTCATCATCAGCAAGCAATTCCCCTGCGGTAATTGCAAGTGAGGTGTTAGAAAACCCCAGTACAAGACAAGCCGCGAGTGCGGCGAAAGCGCGTTTGGCCCTGTTCATAGCGACATCCTTGAAAAGTGTAAAATTTGCTGTTCGCAAACTTTTCTTCTTTTCTTGGCTTTGTCTGCATAGCTGCTATATTCAGGGGGCTTTAGAGCACGATTCATTCTGTGACTCATGCTGAAAAAGCCTTTATAATCAATACTCAAACAGGCTTCGCCAACTTTAGAAGAAAAGTTGGGCAAAGGCCGGAAAGTGAAGGTAACAATGGCTCATGGACAGGGCCGGAATCCCAATCATCCCCGCAAAGGCGCGGCCATCAAGGTCGAACCGATCCGCGATAGAGAGGCTATCGAGCACATCAAGCTTCTGTTAAGTCACAAGCCCCGCGATCTTTGCCTGTTCATCCTAGGGATCAATACGGCCTTTCGGGCGAGTGAGTTGCTGTCCATCACTGTCGGCCAGGTCGAAGATGCAAAATGGGGTGACTTGCTGGAGATCAAACAGCCCAAGACGGGCAAATACCGGGCCGTGCCGATGAACAAACGGGCTTTATGTGCCATAAGGCACTGGCTGGATCACTACCCCGCCACCCTGCGCTGGCAGCATCCGGACAGCCCCCTTTTCCTCTCACAAGGGCGGAAAACAGCCCTTACCGTGAGTGCTGTGAACCGAATGGTCAAGAACTGGACAAAGGAAACGGGGTTGAAGGGTAACTATGGCAGCCACACTCTGCGCAAGACCTGGGGCTATCACCAGAGAGTGGAGCTGGATACGGCAGTACCGATACTTATGGAGGCCTTCGGCCACCAAAGCCAGAAGGAAACGCTAGACTATCTCGGTATTCAGCCCCATGAGGTTAGGGATATATATTTGAAGCTGGAGTTGTAACTGCTGAGAACTACGTGTTTTGGCTAGGAATATGTTCTTATTTACAAGGTTACTATTGTTCTTTAGGTTGCCGTGCATTATGAAGCTGGCAAAGATATTTAATGACGTAGTAAAAGGAGCAACAAACGGCTTTATTGGTGGGGGAATTAGCTTACTAATAGCAAGTGGTTTAGGGCTGACTCCACCAACTATACCAATATTAGCATTTACTATGTCCTTGTGTGTTTTAGGAAAAGTTTCTGCGTCATTTGCCTCTGGAGAGTACAGGCCATAAGTGCTCCTTGCTCACGAAACACTGTTGTTTTTCATAAAACAAACTCAGTTCCTTACAATCCACTTCGTAAAAATCTCCACTCTCTCCAATTTTATTAACTACTGAGCCCCTTGGGATCGAAAAAAGCACGTTGGATTTATCGCCAGTTATTTCTGCGCTACTTCTAACATTCAGATTATCGTGACGCGTATTAACAATATATGTGTTAGGGGAAACTTTAGGGATAGCTGTAGCATTTGGAAGTGTAAGAGTTGCAACAATTAATCCTGCAATTACCGTTTTCACAATATCCTTAACGTCCTCAGGAAATTGTGATTCTACTTTTTTGGATGCGATATCTACCGCCTCATTAATCTTAGATAAAGCTTCCTCATCAGTTTTGTCAATTTTTCTTAAGTTTTCAGCCATCTCACCCATGGATTGCTGAAATTTCTTACTTTGAAACAAATCTCTCTGAGGATTGACATCCTCATGATCTCCTTGTTCAAAAGCTTCTGGAGAATTTTTCTCAAGTCTAAACAGCTCTATTTCGGGTAGGATTTTCCGTGTAGTTAATAGATGACCAGCACTGTTATCAGGCAGCACATCTATTCCATACAGTTCTTTTACCAACGATTTGAAAGGAGAACTTTCCGGAAAATATTGCGCTACATCTACAAGATTAATATCCATCACCCAAATCCTTTAATAATATGAAAAGCTACTCACAACTCTCCCACCAAATGCTCCTCTACAAGCTCCGTCGTCACCCGTCACTTCAATCACCGTTATTTTGATTTCATCGCCGATGATGAGGGATTCACCAATCCTTCTGGTTAGCCTTAGCATGAGTCCTCCTTGACTTGCATATTGATGTTCCAGTTACAGCTACAACCAGAGCATTTCGCTATAAATTCATACGAGATTAACAATCTTAAACTCCTCCTGCAAAGCAGCATTGACCGTCATATGGAGAAATCTCGCGGCCAGCCCTGCGTCCTTTTTCCATGCACAGTGAGCATCAAGTCCCATGCGGCAGGCAAGGGACAAGCCCTCCTCCTCTATCGTTACGGCCTTTGTCGTCAAAGGTGCAACCCGCAGAACCCATGAGCCTTTTCACACCTTCATGAAAGGTCGCGGCTGGCGCGGCCTCTACGCAAATGGAGGGAACAATGAAACTTCGCACGATTTTTGAACTGGCAACCCGTAGTGATAACGAGCTACAACTGATCGCAAAGGAGGCGTCCCATGAAGCAGCCCACAGTGAAGAAGGTTCACCTGATAGACGCAATGCCCAAGGGACACTAGAGAATGTGAAGCGGGTGATACGGTCTAGAGTGCCGGGGCCTTAACAGGCCTTGGCACTCACACCCCCATGGCGGCAGTAACAATTACCATCTTGTTCTCATGGGACATAGATAGGCATTTTTTCATATGCTCAATCCAGTTTTCAGGAAGTGCCGAAACCACATCGCTTTTAATACGCGTCTTTAGCAAGGTCGTAGCGCGGTCACATTGAGCCATTGAATCAAATTCGAGACCGCTGACAGCAGCAGGCAACACAAACCTTGATGCATATAAGTCCCGAGGAATCTCAAGTGTGCTAGATAGCGGAACAATCTGGACTCTATCGCTGGTCTTATTAGAAGAATCCTTGGAGACAACAATACCCGGCCTTATCTTTGAGTCACCCGAGTGACGCGAGGCCGAATACCAGTATACAGAGCCATATCGCGGGTAGTTATCTTCTGTCATAGACACTGTTTCTATACTAACCGTTATCAATCTAAATATTTCTGTAATCGGGCACAAACTGATATACAGTGAATCAAAGAACCGAGTAACTTAAGGCAACTTCGTCACGATAGTCGATCCGGCCAATGACAGGGCACATATAGCCTTGTAGTGGCTATATATCTAGCGGTTAAACCACGATGCGAACCAATTGGTGAAGCGGCGCAGGAAGGATGGTTTCGGTCTACGGCTCCTATCCTGTTCGACGTGGCGAGATACCTGATATTGCATAACGTGATCCACCTTCTTTTTGGACCACTGTTCAGCCCATGCCACCCGGCCCCGTCGAATGAAAAAGTGAGATAGACATGGAGCGTCTGAGACCAGTATGGATGGAGTAATGGACGGAAGCCCGTCTTCTATAACGAGGTGGTGCTGATCCAAAAGATTCAGCATGACCCGGTGACCACAGCCGCAGGCGCAGGATAATGCCGCCATTTCGAAACGCCGACTGTAGTGGAATTCAAATGGCCCGACCTGTGGTGGTAGTTTTTCACTTTCGATAATGCGATATACGCCATCTCTCATACTGCTGTATCCGATACCATTCCTGCAACGTCAAACACCGTAGCATGAGAATCGGTCAGGCGGTCAAAAAAACCCATATATTGCTTAAACCGAATGACTGCCATTGATGCGTTGAGGGCATTGAGTTCAGCAATCTGGGGCTGGTTTCGGTACTCTTGATCGTGTGCATTCGTCTCAGGTAAGTACTGTGTACCGTTTAGCTTTTCAAAGTCGCCAATCTCGCCGCCAGAAGTACGAACAAATCCGTACAGCCCTTTGTCACCCTTATTCAATCCCATACCTACATCTACGAATGGTATGGAATTACAATGGCAGCCCTGCGCAATTATTTGCCTGGATGGGCCATCATCGACACATACGAAAACAAAGTCGAATTCATCCAAACAAGTAATATTGTCTTGATTTACACGTTCAGCGTGAGGCCTGATCCCGCAATGGAAGTGCTTATATGTCTCGGTTAATGCTTCAACCTTTGACATACCCAGATGTTTCTCACCATAGACCCCTGGGAGTCTGAAAAGGGTATGCACATGAACAATATCATCGTCGAACAAGTGTATTTCTTCCAGATGAGTCTTAGCTAGATAATCCAGTACATATGCGCCTGAACCGCCACAACCGATAATGGCCACTCTGCACTTGCACAATTTATGTGAAAGTTCCACAACTCCTTCACGGGCGGAAAGTGTATCCGGAAACTTCAATGGGCTGATTGCAGACTCAATGTGCTTTGTGAGTGCCCGTCGAGGTGTGACATCAGGGTATTTATGAACCGCTGGCGAAGAAATCAGGGCCAAATACTGCTCGATTTTTTCTTCGATCGAACCGTATTGGCTTCGTCCCGCAGGTTTGCTAGATAACATCCGATTGCCAACGATTTGAGCCGATACAGTTCGAACCTCTTCTGAAGTACCAGCTCCGATCTTTTTCCCATCAATATTGCAAGGTATATCCCCGGAGAAATATACCTTATGGTCTGAAGGCCGATCGATTAGATACTCCTCGCGAAGATCTAATGGCGAGATTAGGTCGAGATATTTTAACTCACCAGCTTCATTCAGGTAGGGCACACCGAAAATAACAAGGTGCGCATTAACGAACCCTACGTCATAACCCTGTTTGACGAGCTTATCAATAAACGGATTACGACTCGCCAGTGCCTGTAATTCGGAAGTCCATGTCATTTTTCACCATCACTTCTCCACCTGGAGGCAGAGTACCAGTCAGATTGTCGGAATTGCCTTTGTAATACTTAACAACATAGTTATTCCCGCTTGCACCAGGAAAGGCCATTGCTATCAGCGTCGAATACGAAATTTTCTGGTGGGGCACTGTTTGTTCGACCGTATTTACGAAAATTGTGACCGTTTTATCTTTGGGCATTAGATTTCTCCTCTCGAACTATGCGTTCATTTGTTGGTTGACAGAAGGTACTGGTTTCATACGCTTGACGTAAGGTGGACCTAATAACTTAGATTCCTCATGAAGGTGCCTATTCTGATCTCCTTCCCTTCAAAAGAATCCTTATGCTTTTCTTTCAGCTCGACGAGATAGTGTTCTTCCACTGCCAAACCAGCAAGCGCAAGAATCTTGTTGGAGGGGCATTGTTTTTTCCGGTGCCTCGTAAGATTCACCATCAATAAATATTTCAAACTGTTTGTTTCCCATTAGTCTTACGTCACCTCTCTTTACGAACGCCTTTAAAAGGCGTTTTGGATGAAGTCTTAACATCCATGAACCGACCAGTCTCCGCGTCTCTTTTTACATAGTGCCCTGACGGCGTCTTAGTCTGTGAGCGTCCTCTGACAGCGCCATTCCTGTGCCCGTCGCCATTCGGGGGATTAGTAGCCATATAGGCCTCCTTTAACTTTCGTTGCGATTGAAAATTAACTACAGTTAATATGATGAGAGTTCTAGCCCCCAAAGTCAACAGGTGTTAATATATTTTTTAACGGGAGTTAATGAGATGCAAGATAAAAGAGAGCAAGCAACAATAATAAGCAATAATATCAAGCGGCTACGAGAGCTGGCCCAATGGACTCAAGCTAAGCTAGCCGAAGAGTCCGGCATTACAGGCGCAGCTTTGAGCAAGATCGAGAAAGGTGATGGCCGTATGCCAACTATCGTGGTCTTGCGCAAGATATCAGCAGCCCTGAAAGTACCTGTGCAGGAACTTACCGGCGAATCAATGGACGAGTTTTCCGAGGATGCTGAAAAAACAAGGGCTTTTCACAGGAAGTGGGGTATGCTCGAAGAACTCGACAAGAAAGATCAAGATGCCCTGTTTGGGATGGCAGAACGACTAAGGAAAATGACCAAGGAATGATACATATTCAGAATGGAATCGCTGAGGCCGAAAGTTTACTGGAAGATCTGGGATTTAACACACTACCCATAAAGCCATTTGAAGTGGCACGTTCAATTCATTGTGATGATTTCAAACTTGCGATGGAATTGCACCCATTCAATTCTGAGAGCATTCTCGGACGGGCAGAAGGTAACAGCAAGGCCGCGCTAGTCTATATAAACTCGAATATCCCTGATGAAGGAAGACTAAATTTCACCGCAGCCCACGAGCTTGGCCATGTATGTATGCATATTATGCCCATGGTTAGGACATCGTTTGAATGTGGGAAAAATGAATTGTCAGCGTCTTTTGACGATCCAGTGGAGCAGGAAGCAAACGGCTTTGCCTCCGGGTTACTGATACCAAAATCGCTCACAGCCCGTTTAACGGATGGAGAGGTTAACTGGTTCAATATCGATATAGTGGCTAGAGCCTGTGAAACATCACTAGAAGCCACTTATAGAAGGATGGCCTACAATGACAAATCGCCCTCAGTCATGATTATCCATCAAAACGGCCAGTTCAAAAGATTTGTCCCCATGAACGGCTTCGATCATTTTATAGAAAAGGGGCCTCTTTCAAGAGAGCAGAGGGCAGGACTTGTCGATATAAAGAAAGACGGTTTCCCCAGTGATTTTGACGAAGTTGACGCCTCGGATTGGGTCAACCCCCATACAAAATATGTAACTCTTTCCAAGATTTATTGCAGCTCGATTCTTCTTAATGACGGGTTCAGCTATACACTGCTAACCTACGATGACGACTGCCTTACAGAGGACGAGGATAGGTAAAAAGGATATTATCCGTATCATTTTCAATGATTCAGATACAAATCCTGGTAATTGAATTTTCCGTAAAGCGAATTATCCGATTTCTATCCCTCATAACCGACAAAATCAAACAAAAGGCTGTAATTACCCCCATCAGCGGCCCTGAGAGCCTTAATATAGTCATCCCGCCTGTCATTGTCCTTTTGAAGGTTTTTTCCATCAGTCCAATTTATCGGTTCGACTCTGTAAAGTCGTTCAAGCAACAAGTCCGCCATGATACGGGCGTGCCTTCCGTTGCCGTTGGCAAATGGGTGTATCTGTACAAGCCTATGGTGAAATCTGGCCGCAGCCTCAATAGGGGAATACACCTCGTTTTCCACCCAATACTGGGTATCGTCTAACAGGTGCCTCAGACTGACACTAATCTGTACGGGATCAACGCCTACATTCTTTTCCGTTCTACGGTACGTCCCGGCCCAGCTCCATACCTTTCCGAATAGCTTCTTATGAAGAGTTCTTACAAACTGGTCTGTGAGGAGATCGAGGTTCTTTTGACGCTTAAGCCACAACTCACCATCGTCTATATTGGCCTGCTCAAGTTCATTGAGCTGCCCTCTAGTAGTGATATGAGAAAACCGAAGGCCATCCATTTCATCCGGGTCTAGCGGGGTCTCACCTTCAACATACTCCATGTCTTCTATCATTTTTTATCCCACAGAACCGATGGATTATCCTTTAGTTCTTCTACAATCCTCTCAATCTCCTGTTCACGTTTATCCCATGATAAAGATTGTGCTTCAAGCGCCATGTTTGCATGAGTCTTTTTTTCAATCTCAAGAGCCATCTTTCTGGCTCGATATTCAATTGCTCCTTCAACTGTCCGTTCTGCGATCCCTGGGACAATAGCGTATACAAACTGACAATCCATGGCTTCTGCGATCTCGTGCATCTTCTTGAGAGTTAGCCCGCCTTCTAGTTCAGCTTTCTCTGCTTTATAGATATACCCTCTCGTCACGCCTAAACGGTCAGCAAGCTGTCTTACTGACATACCAAGGGCTGTTCTAGCTGTTTTAATCCAGCCTTCTTTTTGAAAGCTAATGCTGTTCGCGCCGCTACCGGCACGATTCATAATCTCTCTATACTGCTTTAATACGACTTTTCTAATGCTCATTTGTATACTTATAAGTTAATAACTAGGTCATTAATGTATACTTATAAATATACCATATAGCCACATATGTCAACTTATAACCATACATATGGTAATCGTATGTATAGTTATACATATACAAATCTTATTTATAGCTATTACTGGTATTGAAAACCACCAGGGTGGTACACTCTGACTCACATCAGAGAAATTTGGTAGAAAAGCTCTTTGTTTTTCATGTAGTTAAGGCGCTTTGCGAAGCACCGGAATGTGTGGGTTCGAATCCGGCCTCTGGTACCAATACAAAACTCCGCCTAACTTAGGCGGATTTTTTTTGGCTGTTTGAAGTCGGTGAGAAATGGCATTCCGGTTCGACCGAATGGGACGCCATCAGGGCGCCGAAGCAAAACGTCGGCGGGGTAAAACCCCGAAAAGCATCGCCAAGATGCTTTGAGTCAGTCCAGCCTCTGGTACCCCTTCATTATCATGTAGCCAACAGGCTGCAAATCTCTCCCCATCAAACTGAAAATCTGCCAGCTTTAATACCGGCAGGTTTTTATGCTATGGGCAGCATCAAAAAATAATGAAAGAGTTGCGGGTTCAAAAGAAACTTGTGTAGGCAACGCAAGTGGTTTTGATTGTAATCAGCTCACATGCTCGTCAAGGTATTTGTTTACCTCGGCTTCAATCATGCCTTTGAGGGCTGACATCAGCAGACCCAGTTTGACGTTCACTTCCAGGTGGGATTCGTCGAAACTCACTTTGGCATCGACGCCGCTGTACTTGTAGTGAACCATATCTCCCTCCCACCGGTAATCGCCACCGAACTTGCTCTTCAGTTTTTCACCCAGTTCCTGGGTCATACTGCGAACATGTTCCCTATCCATGGTGTGGTGACGTGAAATACAAATATGGCTCATTAACTTCTGCCCTTTTATTTATTCATTTATTTTTTGTCAGCGTACCGCCAACACGTGCAAACGGATGCTAGCCCTGTTTCTCCCGCTGGTAAAGTTCTAGGCAGGCTTCCATAAACTGCAGTTGTAGATTTCCCATGTACGGTGCCAATAGCGTCATGATCTGTAGAATAGCGCTTTGAATAAAGTCGTGTTGCTCCAGCTTTCTATTGCGCAGTTCCTGAAACTGAAACCAGTGGGTAAAAAGCAGCATGATGTTGTCTGTCAGATGCTTGACCCGTTCAGCCGCCAGGTTGGGGTCAGCAATAACACCCTCCTCCAACAAGCCTGTCAACAACTGCTCTACCCACCGTGACTGCTGTTCCATCAGACGCCGGAAACGTGGCTCAATACTTTGATACTTCTGCAGCAGGTCAGAAATATTGCGGAAGAAGAAACGGTAATTGTAGATATGTTCCAATAATACGTAGAGGTGTAGCCAGTATTCTTCCAGTGTGGATTTTGCCTCCAAGCCTTCGTGCAGCAGTAATTCCACACCCGCTTCGAAACGTTGATAGAGCTCTGTCACCAGCTCGTCCTTGCCCTTGAAATGGTAGTAAAGATTACCAGGGCTGATATCCAGCTCGTTGGCAATATCCACAGCAGACAAATTCGACTCGCCTTCGTTGTTAAACAACTCCAGGCTCACCAGCAAAATATGCTCACGTCTTTTCATCCACGATTTCCATCAAATGAAAAAAATTGCATTTTTTATAGAAAGTTCTGTTTTTAGTATGCGTTTTCTAAAAATTTTCAATATTGTGGCTGTAAGTTACAGAGCAAACTGCTCATTACCAACTGCTACCGGAGATACTACTATGGCAGAGATTAAGAATGCTATTGACAAGACCGAAGAGCTCGCTCGCAAGATTTGGCTCGCTGGACTTGGCGCCTATGGTCATGGCCTTAGCAACATTCAGGAAGGCTACGAAAAAATGAACGGCTCAACACGTCGTTACTTCGATGACCTGGTAGAGCGCGGCACCAAAATCGAAGCCGAAGCTAAAACCAAACTGGATCAAACCGGTGACAAGCTGAAAGAAGCTGGTGACAAGCTGAAAAGCCAGAGTGAAAAACTGAAAGCCCAAGGCGAAAAACTGAAAATTCAGGGCAAAAACCTGAAAAAAGATGCAGTGAAAGAAAGCATCACAGCCAAGGTTGATGAAATTCGTGGCAAGGTTTCCTCCAAGATCACCATGCCCACTATGCCGTCAATGCCCACCATGCCGTCTTTTGGCAAGGAAGAGAAACTGACTGAACTGAGCGCCAAGCTGGATGAGTTGATCGGCGCGGTAACTGCACTCGTCGCCAAAGAGGCTGAAGAGAAGCCAGCTCCCGCTGCGAAAACTCCTACCCCAAGAAAGCCCGCTGCCAAAAAACCTGCAGCGAGCAAAACAGCGGCTGCCAAGTCAGAGTAAGTTAACGAATAGTCTTACCCCCCTTGCTCGCAAGAGCAACTAGTGCCACAGGCCACTTCCCATAGGCCTGATTTTATAGGCCGCCTGCCAAGGCGGCCTTTTTTTATCTGCGTTCTGCATAACCCATAGTACGAATTCTGAAACGCCGAAGAGTTTGCTAGACTCCCCCAGCCCAGAACTAACCGGAATAAAACCTTGAACCTAGAAACAAACACTGCCCTGCCTCCGGCCTCCCTCATCAGGCGACTGATGGCAATGATCTACGATGCATTCCTGCTGCTGGGTATCACCTTTGCGTACGGCGTGGTCGTGTTCCTGTTACGCAAATTATTTGGCGACGATACTCTTCAAGCGCCCCACGGTGCACTTCAGGCTTTCATTCTCCTTGGACTTCTACTTTGCTGGGCGTTCTTCTATGTCTGGTGCTGGCAACGCAGCGGGCAAACCCTGGGCATGAAATCATGGCGTATACAGTTGCAGGCTGAAGATGGCAGTCTGCCCGACTGGAAAATCTGCTGGATTCGCTGCCTGCTTGCGCCCATATCACTGGCAGCATTGGGTATTGGATACTTCTGGTGTCTCTTCGATAAAAATGGCGACTGCCTGCACGATAAGTGGAGTCATTCCCGTACTCTGCTGTTACCGAAGCCAGCGAAAAAGAAGAAGGCGTGAAAATAAACCGATTGTCAGGATGCCCGACGTAATAGCCAGAGGCCAATCAGCGCGCAGATGAGTGCCGGAAAAGCCACAGCAAGAAACGGGTAAAAACCAAACACAACGCTGGCGGGCCCCAGCAGGTCCTGCGCAGTGCGGA